>ENA-OPSV01000517-OPSV01000517.1-human-gut-metagenome-genome-assembly--contig:-NODE-517-length-31020-cov-2.429711_pt1 | contig 31020 bp, 29 predicted proteins | sample MGYA00241460_ERZ501912 | MGnify/ENA primary metagenome ERZ501912 (study PRJEB25962, sample SAMEA2042402) | human gut metagenome | biome: human gut; feature: human-associated habitat; material: faeces...
AACGAAGGTAAAAATAATCTTGTAGATTATTTTTCCGACGCGGGTTGTATAGTCCCACTTTGAGTACCCCAAAAATTATAATTGACTTTTTTTTAATATCTGTGTATAATAAGTATAGGAAATGAATAACCGCAGTGAATGCGGTTACCACTACATAAAAATATAGCAACACATTCGCAATATTGGCATAGTGGAATGTGTTGTTATTTTTATTCCTTATCTATAATTGAATTTACATATTTTATGTATAAAATCGTTAATAAGGTTACGTTTATTGTTGTAGAAGCCATTAAGGCTATTAATAAAAATAGTATAAAACTCATAAACACCACCTCACTTTCTGATAACAAAAGTTATCGAGTGCAGTGGCAACACATATCTACTACTATGTTCATTTCCTATGTGAACTAGTATAGCATACAATTTAAAATATATCAATATAAAAAGAACAAAAATTCGTTTTTAAATTAATTTTCTTGCTTTTTAAAAAATCCCTTTAGTATATATATGGATTAATTGATATTTGTATCAATAGTTATGAGAATCAAAAAAATTGTAGATAACTACGTTAACGGCACCAAAATTTGACCATTTTGCCGACGCCGACAAAATGGTGATAGCCGAAAAAAAGTCATTGCTCTTACCCAAACATATTTTGCAATTCAAACCAGAAAACAAGAACTTACAGAAAAAGAATACTGTATGTTAACAGAAGATGAAAAAAGATTTTACCAAAGAAATCTAACAAGAAAAGGAAATTATTCACTTAACCAAGCCGCCAAAAACGCAGGAATAAAAAACTTTGATAAATTTCATAATGCAGGATATAAAGGATTATATAATGGAAAAACTGCTGATGACATAGCCAAAAGAAAAGGTCTACGATATAGAGAAGATATTTTAGATAATATGGGAAGTGAAGAACTTGCTGCAAATTTATTTCGTATTACACAAACTGAATCGAGATTAAAACGAGATAACATACAAACTGAATCAGCAGCCAATAAAACACATTATGAAGTTGGCTCAAAAATTAAATCGTCGCACCAGATGAAAACTAAAAATAGAAAACTATACAAAAATAAAATTTTATGTGCTATAATATAGATAGTTATTAAAAATGAAAAAGAGAGAAAAATTATGATAAAAGAAGTTATAAAGTATGGAGAAGCAGAAGTTGCATATAGAAATAAACAGTTATTAGCACAAAAACCCAAATTATATAATTTGTTTTGGGAAACTACATTAAGATGTAATGCTAAATGTAAGCATTGTGGAAGTAGAGCAGGAGAACATGTAAATATAGATCAAGAATTAACAACTCAAGAAATAAAAGATACATTTAATAGTATTGCAAAAAGATATTGTGCAGATGAAATTTTAATTAATGTTACTGGTGGAGAACCATTACTTCGCAAAGATTTATTTGAAGTAATGACTTATGCTAAGAAATTAGGATTTCATTGGGGAATGACTACTAATGGAATACAAATAAATGATGAAATAATAGAAAAGATGAAATCGTCAGGAATGGAAACAATCTCAATTAGCGTAGATGGTTTAAGAGATACTCACAATGAATTTAGAGGAGTTCCAAATTCATATGAAAGAATAATTAAAAATGTTGAAAAACTAAAAAAAGCTAATTTTTTAGATTGGTTGCAAATTACTACTGTTATCAATAAGTCTAATATTAATGAATTGGAAAAATTATATTCTGTAATACAGGATTTGAGTATTAATTCGTGGAGAATATTAAGTATCGAACCAATCGGAAGAGCAAATGAAAATGAAGATTTACTATTGAAAAAAGAGGACTATGAAAGGCTATTAACTTTCATAAGCAGTAAAAGAAAAATTTCGAAATTTGATATAAAATATGGTTGTAATCATTTTTTAGGAATGAAGTTTGAAAAAGAAGTAAGACAGCATATGTTTTTCTGTGTAGCAGGATTTACAACAGCTAGTATTTTATATAATGGTGACATTTATGTATGTCCAAGTGTTGAAAGAAGAAAAGAGCTTGTGCAAGGAAATGTTAGAAGAGATGATTTTATAGATGTATGGGAAAATAAATTTAAATGGTTTAGAGATGAGAATAAATTTAAATGTAAGGAATGCGAGCAATGTAAGGAGTGGAAATATTGCTTAGGAGATTCTTTGCATACATGGGATTTTGATAATAGCAGACCCAAAATCTGTATAAATAAAATGTTAGGGGGAAAATAGTTATGAAAAGTAGAATTAAAAAGATATTAGTTTCTATTCAAGTATTTTTTCTTAGTATGATTTCGAAGGTTTTTGCCTTATCGCCTTATGATATTCAAACAGACTACGGAATTCAGACAGCATATGGAATCGAAACTCCTATAGAAAAAGCTTTTAGTATAGAAAAATTTATAGTACCAATAATTTTATTTGTTATAGGATTAGTTGTCATTATTAGTAAAAAGATAACCAAAAAAGTAAAAATCATAATAATATCAACCTTAATGATTTTAGGAGCTTTAGCCTGGATTATATTAAATTATTTTGCTGATATGTTTTAGTCTATATTATATTAAGCATATCTTATTATTAAAACATATACAGTTCTTTATTTTGACTTTTATTGTGGAACTCGAAAGGGAGGTTGCCGAATTGCTACTCTCCCTTATGAAATATTCTTTTAATCATATTAATTATTATTTTAAATATTGGCTCTTTATATTTCTTCAAAGAAACGCTATTGATTACTTTATTTTCATCTGTTTTGGGTAATTTATAATGTTTTTTTAATAAATTATCTGTATTATATTTTTCTTTTAATTCTTCTTGATATTTTTTCTCATTGTCTTTCAGTATTAAATTTATCTTCTTTTTTTCCGCATCCTCACACAAATAATTCAAATATATCATAGTTATTATAGATTTTGTTTTACTCTTTAGGTTCATTTCATTTATTGGTTTATTATGATTTAAATTAGGTTTATAAGTAGTGGATTTATTTCTTTGCCAAAACTCTATTAGCTGTTTAGGAATTTTACTTATTATGTTATTATCATAATATTACAATATCATATTGTGAAAATTTTTTCAATCAATTATGAAATATAATGAAAAAAAGACACTGCACATTCATACCACAAAACGAATGTGCAGTGTTTCACTTATATACAAATTAATCATACCTCTTGTTTTCTCATGTAAATAATTTTAATCAAATTCATAGAAGTAAACTTCTTCTGTAACTCTACAATTACTATAGGAAATAATGAAATTCCAATTGTAATCAACCATTGAGTCTGAGTCAATGGAACCAACTTAAAAATGTCGGCTAATACAGGAATTAATACAACACTAGTTTGAACTATTGTCCCTAATACAAAACTTCCAATTAAATACTTATTCTCAAATAATCCAATTTTGAATATGGATTGTTCACTTTTTATATTGAAACTGTGGATAAGTTCAAGCAATCCCAAAGAAACAAAAGCCATTGTTCTTGCAACTTCCAATCCATAGAATTTATTTCCTATTCCAAATGCAATAAGAGTTAAAATTCCTAACATTATCCCTTCAACAACAATTTTATTCCATAATCCATCTGCGAAAATTCCTTTTTTATTATCAACAGGGGGTCTTTTCATAATATCTTTTTCTGGTGGTTCTAGTCCTATTGCAATTGCAGGTAAAGAATCTGTTACTAAATTTATCCATAACAATTGTATAGCAAGTAATGGTGATTTTAACCCTAAAACAAGTCCCATAAATACAGTTACTATCTCCCCTATATTTGTTGCAATTAAAAAGTGGATTGCTTTTTTTATATTGTCATATATGTTTCTTCCTTGTTTAACTGCTTTTACAATTGTAACAAAATTATCATCTGCTAATATCATATCAGAAGCATTTTTGGCAACGTCTGTTCCATTCTTTCCCATTGCAATTCCTATATCTGCACATTTTAATGCAGGACTGTCATTTACTCCATCACCTGTCATTGCCACTACATTCCCTGCACTCTGCCAGGCTTTTACTATCCTAACTTTATGTTCTGGTGTTACTCTTGCAAATACTGAATATTCTTTAATCTCTTTCACTAATTGCTCTTGTGAAATTTGGTCAAGTTCTTTTCCTGTTATTGCTTTATCATGTGGTGCTAAAATGTTTAACTCTTTTGCAATTGCTTTTGCTGTCGCAATGTGGTCCCCTGTAATCATTACAGTTTTTATTCCCGCTTTTTTACAAGTTCGTACCGCTTCTTTTACTCCCTCTCTTGGTGGGTCTATCATTCCTATTAGCCCAACGAAATTTAATCCATTTTCTAATAAGTTCATTTCTGAACTTCTCGGCAAACTATCAATTTCTTTATATGATACAGCTATTACTCTTAATGCTTTTTCAGCCATTTGCTGATTTTCCTTCTCCAATCGATGTTTTTCAATACTTGTTAAATTGCATTTATTAAGTAATATGTCTGGTGCCCCTTTTGTTATAACAAGATATTTTCCTCTATATTTATGTATTGTTGTCATCATTTTACGATTTGAATCAAATGGAATTTCTGCCACTCTTGGCATTTCTCTATATAAGTCATTTTTATTTAAATTATATTTTAAACCGTTTTGTACCAGTGCAATTTCTGTTGGTTCTCCGCTTATGTTTTTTATGCCATTGTGTTCAATAATATTGCTATCTGTACACATTGTAGCAAATTTACTTGCTAATAATGTATCTTTGGCTTTAACTTCTACTACAGTCATCTTGTTTTGAGTTAAAGTTCCCGTCTTATCAGAACAAATAACATTACTACATCCTAGTGTTTCTACGGCTGGTAACTTTCTTATTATACTATTATTTTTTGCCATTTTGCTTACACCAATTGATAACATAATTGTTACAATTGCAGGCAGTCCCTCTGGTATTGCAGCAACAGCTAAACCTACTGATGTCATAAACATTTCAATTGGGTCTATATGTTTTATCATTCCTATAAAAAATATTAATGCACATATTGCTAAACAAACTATTCCTAATATTTTTCCGACTTGTGCTAACTTCTTTTGAATTGGCGTTTCTGGAGTTTCATCTTCCATAATCATATTTGCAATCTTACCTACTTTTGTATTCATACCAGTTTCAGTAACTACAGCTTTTCCATGACCATTTACTACAATACTTGCCATAAATGCCATGTTTAACATGTCCCCTAATGGTACATCATTTTGCGCCACAATATCAGCTTTTTTTAAAACAGGCTCTGTTTCCCCTGTTAAACTTGATTCTTCTATCTTTAAATTATGACTTTCCAATAATCTGCAGTCTGCTGGCACATATGTTCCCGCTTCTAACTCTACAATATCCCCTGGTACCAAATCTTCTGCATGAATTTCTTGTATTCTTCCATCTCTAACTACTTTTGCCATTGGTGGAGTCATTTGTTTTAAAGCTTCTATTGATTTCTCTGCTTTTGCTTCTTGAATGACTCCCATAAGTGCGTTAAATACAACAATTGCAATAATTATTATTGAATCAACATAGTCATTTTCTCCTTGAAAGTATGACGTAATAGCTGATAATATCGATGCCACTATCAAAATAATAATCATGAAATCATTAAACTGTTTTATAAATTTTATTATAAGTGTTTCTTTCTTCTTTTCTTGTAATTTATTATTACCATATTTTTGTTTTCTTACTTGTACCTCTCTTTGTGTCAATCCTACACCTTGCTTTGTCCTTAGTTTCTGTAAAACCTCTTCTTTTCTTAAAGTTTCCCACATAATTTTCCTCCTCATTTATCTCTTTAGTTGAATTTTATGTGGCTTGTCTTTAATTTATTACTCAAAATCCTCAATAACTTGGTTTAATTCTTCTTTTCCATATATCTCTAATCCATCTTGCATGTTAAGTAAATCGGCTTCTGTAAGATATTCACTTGATATATTGGTTTTTTCGTAAAGTGTTTCGCTTCCATCATTATTTTCTTTATATACAACAATTTTTCCATCTTCTACTTTTAGCTTAAAATGTTCTCCACAAACATCATCAAATTCTTTATATAATGTTATTTTTCCTTTTTCAAATCCAATTACTTCCCAATCGGCATATTTTTCTTGAACTTGTTCCTTTGTTAAGTTTACTAGTTCTTGTGGTAACTCTACATATTCATTTATAGTATGATCACATTTTTTGTAATATTTTTTTAAAACTAATATTGCATTTGCTGCTACCTTTTCTTCTGTTGATGATACTGCTGTTGTGTCCTGTTGCTCCTGCTCTTCTTTGTATTCTTCTGTACACTCATCTTCAATTTTTTCTGACATATAAATATTTGTTTCTGGTATGTTCTCACTTTTTTTGTTTTGCCTTACTATTAAATATGTTATACTTCCAGCACATATTGCTATTAATATACTTATTATTATAATTTTTCCTGTGTTTTTCAAACCTATCACAACCTTCCGTTTTTCTTATTATAACCAAGGTTATGGTTTTTTATACAAAATTTTCCTAACTCGAATCCAAAAATCCATTCATCTGTATACTTATAGCATTTGCTCTAATCCATATTTCTCCAAAAAAATCCGTCCTATAAATTTTCACATTTCTCTCTTGTAACATTTTTATTGTTTCATCAGCAGGATGTCCAAACTTATTATCCTTACCAACTCCAATAACAGCATATTGGGGTTCAACTGCACTTATAAATTCTTTTGTAGAAGATGTTTTAGAGCCATGATGTGCAACCTTTAAAATATCAGATTTTAATATTTCGTTTTTGCCAGCATATTTTGAAAGAATTGCCTTTTCAGCTATTTCTTCAATATCACCTGTAAAGAGCATAGAAAAATTTTTATATATTAATTTAACTACTAATGAATTGTTGTTTATTGCATTATCAGAAATCATGTTAGTGCTTGATGGCCATAAAACAATGAAGTACAAGCCATTTTCTATTGATATTTTATTTCCTGCTTCTACTGTATTTACATTAATCTTCTTTAAATTAACTATCCTCTTAAATTCTTCATAATTATCACAAGTTTCATATTGTTTTCCTATGACCACTCTTTCTACTTTCATTTCTTTTAAAACATATAGTAATCCGTCCGCACATGATCTTGGTCAAAATGACTAATTATCATATAATCTATTTTCTTGATTTTTCTGTCTAATAAATATGGTAATATTGTATTAGGACCTCCATCAATGAGAATATTTTTACGGTTTGGCGTAATTATTAATGTACTATCCCCTTGCCCTACATCTATAAAATAAATTTTTAAGTTATCTGGAATTCTGTTAATTGAATTAAATAAAATGACTAAAATTATCAATATTATTTTGAACTTTTTAAAATATGGTCTTAATTTATATCTTAACAAATATAATGTGTTTTTGATTCTTCCTTGCGTTATATTACAGTTTATTGTACTAAATACTTTGTATAAATATCCTGCAATACTAACTATTAAATAATATAAAATAACTTGATAAATTTCTGGTGTTACAATTTTGAAATTTGCAATATTAATTTTTGAAATTAATATTATTCCATACAGTGGAATTTCTATTACTTTTGCAAAAGCCATTCCTGCTTGTATTGAAACCATAGATATTAAAATTTGAATAAAACCACCTATTACAATCGGTCCTATTATATAACTAAGTAATAAATTAGTTATTAAAAAACCTAATCCAGCAGTGTTAAAATATAGTATCATTACTGGTGCTATAACAATTTGGGCCGAAATTGATACTGATATTGTTGAAATAATTTTTTCACATTTTCTTTGAATTTTTAAATAAACGTATTTCCATCTTCGATTTTTTATTTTTATATTTTTAATTATTTTTTCAACGATTTTTTGAAAATATATTATTCCAATTGTTCCTCCATATGTTAATAAAAAGCTAGTACTTATTAAACTATACGGATTGTTAATTAATATTATCATTGTTGATATTGCAATATTATTTAATGTGTTGCTTTTTCTATATAATACAAATGCCATACATGTTAAAATTCCCATTATGCTTGCTCTTACAACAGATATGCTGAATCCTGTTATTATCATATATGCTACTAGTACAAGGCTTGATATAATTTTGCTTAGTTTTTTTCCTAACATTTTCTGTGTAGCAGTTGTTGCCATTAAAATGATATATGATATGTGTAATCCTGATACAGCTAAAACATGTGAAATATTACTATTTGCAAACTCTTCTTTTGTGTTTTCATCGATTTCTGTTGTATCACCTAACATTATTCCTAAAATTATTTTAGACATTTCTTCACTATATGTTATCTTTATATTCTCTTTAATTTTTAGAAATATTTTATTTGATATTTGCATTAATGTATTTGCCTGATTTTCAGCTATAATTTCAATTTTTTCAATTTTCACAGTTCCATATATTTTTAGTGTTTTTAAATATTGCTTATAATTAAACCCTTTATAATTTCGAGCCTGTGCTGGTTCTTTGAACTCTCCGTAAATTGTTATTTTATCTCCATATTTCAATTGTTTCTTTTTTGATACATTTATATATAATTTGGTATTTTTATATTTTTTATTAATGACCTTTATTTCATATCTGTCATAATATTCTTTTTCTTCTTTATTTCCTATTACAATACCGCTAATGCTTAGTGTTTCTCCATCATGATACATATTTTCATATTTATTTTCTTGAATTTTAATTATTAAATTTGATATAAAAGATGAAATAATAATTGTTATAATAATGTTGAGTTTAAAAACTAATTTGATATATCTAAAATATCTTTTAATTGAAAGAATTTTAAATTTCTTTTTCTTATATTTTAAATTGATTATAATATATATTGATATTAGAAGAAAATAAAATGGGAGTATACTTATTTTTAAGTATATCCCCCATATAATACCTATAATATAACCAATTGCTATTACTAAAATTGGCCTATTCAATTATTTTACTCTCCTTGCTCCTACATATCTTTTGCTATAATAGCTTGATGATAATGATGTAATCACTACTCCTTGTCTTGGGTTTGCAGCATGTATAAAACTGTCTCCCCCTATATATATTCCAACATGCCCTATTGCGGAATTTCCTGAATTATTAAATACTACTATGTCTCCTGGTTGTAACTCATCTTTTGATACTGCTACACCATCATTTATTTGTCCTTTTGATGATCTACTTAATGATACTCCGAAATTTTTATATACATATGATGTAAATCCAGAGCAGTCAAATCCTGTTGTTGGTGATGAACCTCCTGCAACATATTTACATCCTAAATAATTTTTTGCATATTCTACTACTGATGTATTTGATTTTGATGTAGTTGTAGCTTTTTCTTCTTTTTGTGTTGTTTCTTCTACATCCATTGGTGTAACTTCTTCTTGTTTTATTGTACTACCACTTCTTGATGTTGTTTCTTTTATCTTTGTATCTTTTATCTTTGTATCTGATATATATTTTGCTGATACATATCCTGTTTTTCCATTTAATTTAATTTGATACCATCCATCAATTTTTCCTGTAATTACTACTTTATCATTTTTTGATAAACTATCTAATTCTTCACTTGATGTTGATGGCTCTTTTCTAACAACTAACCCATCTGCACTAACATATCCAACTTGGTCTAGCTTTTTTACCTCAGTTTTGTTGTCAATTGTTTCTGCTTTGATATCTTCTTTCTTGGTCTCTTCTGTTTTTGTTTCTTCTTGTTTAGAATCTTCTTGTGAAGGTACTTCTTGTTGTTCTGTCTGCTGTGTTTCTTCTGTGATTGTTACTGCTTTTTTTAATGTGTTTTCTCTTATCCATCCAATTTCTTTTTCGCTTTCTATTCTGCACCAATCATTTATTGTTTCTATCACTTTTACTTTTCCACTTATTTTTGTTATTGGCTTTGAGCTTATTAATGGTATTAGTCTTATTTCTGTTTCTTGATTTAATGTATATTCATTTTCTGTTGTTGTAACTACATTTTCTGTTTGTGGTTCTATATCTTCTGCAACTGGTTCTACTGTTGGTTCAGTTTTTGCCTCAACATTTGTAGTTGTTGTTTCTACAGTATTAGCTTGTGGTTCTTCTACATTTACTGTATCTGTTATTTTTACACATTCTTTACTAACATATCCTTTTAATATTTCACCATTTACCTTAACTTTTATCTTGTACCAATCATCTTGTTCCTCAAGAATTTCCACCTCAGTATTTTCATCTAGTTGTTCTATAATTGTTGATTTTGAGTTTGCCTCTCTTCTTAATCTTACTGTTTCAGAATTTATCTTTCCTGTTGTCGCTTCTACTCTTACGCCTAGTAACATTAGAGTTGTTATCGTTAGTATAAATATTGCTAATTCTTTAACCTTCATATTAACCTCTTTATATTTTATTTTCACGCTTAAAAGTATATACTTAAAATGAAAAAAAGTCAATTATTTTTGACTTTTTTCCCAAAAAACATGTCTTGTTCTTTTGCTTTTTCCATAATATTTACTATCTTTTTTTCATCTACTATTTGAAATTTTTCTTTGCTTATTATATGCCTCCTGTCTGTTTTATGAAAATGTAAAATTGGTAAGTTTAATTCCAAATCATTAATTACATTATCGATTTTTTTACTATATGACATTACAAACATTTTTTGCTTACACAAACAAGATAATATTATTGCATGAAATCTTGCGCATATCATATATTCCATTTGGCTATAGGTATTTAGAAATTTGTCTATATCTCCATCATATCTTACTTCTTCTACCTTTGGATTATTAAAAAATTCTTTCATTAGTTTTTCCATAATAATTTCATCTTGTTCATGCTTACAAAATGAGTATAAATAAACTTTATATCCTTTTTTCAAATAGTAATTAATGTTATTTATCAAAAACTTATGATATTCTTGTGCTATATGTTTTAAATCATGTCTAATATCTAAATTTATTACTGTTATTCCTATGCTATTTTCAATTTTCTCATTTTGTGGAATTTTATAATTAAATGCAAAATCTGGTGCATATCTTACATTATCTATGTCTTTAAATAAATTGTATGAATATTTGTCTCTAAAGCATATGTCTGAACATATTGAAAAATTTCTTTTAGATAATTCAAAATATTCTTTAGTTTGGTATGGTCCATAGTTACAACTTATATAACAAAATGGAATATTTTTATTTTTGCATCTATTGACAAAATCAAAAAATTTTTCTGACAAATTATAAACTTTTCCACCTTCCATAAAAATAGAACCACCTATATAAACATATGCATCAAATTCATCTTCATTCATTTTATATAATTCTTCGTCTGTGTCTTCTCCAATTAGTATCTTTAAATTCTTATATTTAACTAATCCCTCTAAGAATTCTTTTTCCTTTATCCTCATAAAAAAATCTATTTTTGGATATTTTTCTAATAACATCTTTATAAAAATATCATCACCAAGATTTTTTCTTGCGTATGCCATTAAAAACACTTTTTTCATTTTATTCTCCTTGCAGTTCTTCTTTTAATTTATTCCATATCTTATTAGTTCTTGTATATTCATTGTAATGTTTTTCAACGTCTCTATCATACTTTTTCAACTCTTCAAGTAATATAGAGAAACAGTCATCATCAAATAAGTTGTTTAACCTTGGTAATATCTCTGCCAATTTTTTTTCAATATTATTTATTTCCTTTTTATAATTTTCTTTATCTTTTATATATAATAAAAGTGGTTTATATTTTATCCATCCAATAGATGCTTTCAAAAATCTATTTTTTATATTGTTTTCTTTTACATTTATTTTTCTTAAAGTCTGTGGATATACTCCATCCATTATTTGTGTATATTTTAAAAATCCATCATGAAAATGATATACTGGTACTCGTACTGTTTTTGAATTATCTAATAACGTTGAAAAAAACGTATCTTCGCCTCTTGCTGCTGGTGGATTATAAAATGCTGGAATTTTATCTTTATCATTTAAATTCAAACAAAGTGTAGACCCTGCTACCCATTTTCCAACTCCATCTGATTCTATTTCATATGCTCCATTTCCCATTGCTATTTCACGTTTTGCATATGTGACACCATTATTATTTTGCATTTTTTCTTTTATTGATTCCCATGATATTATGTCATTACTGATTACTTCTATAAACTCTTTTAAATCTTGTTCCGTAAATTTTTCATTAAAGTCTATGTATGGTATTGGTGATATGTATCCACAATGATATCCTATTGTAACATTTGCATTTTCTTTATCCATAGATTCTAAATGTTTTAATATATTATCTTGCTTAATCCATTCATTTTTGCCTTTTTCTTTTAATACTGCTAATGGATATTCATCATCATCCCAGAATAAAAGATAATTTATCTTGTTTTTTATTGCATAATACATTACAGTATTTCTACCTTTAGCATGTCCATGCCCTAAAAAGAATTCCATATCTTCAGTTTTTATACCTTTTTTCGTTGTTAATTCTTCTATCTCTTTTTCTATATCTTCTGGTGTAATATATACTATTTTTATTTTTTTATGAACTTCCGGTTTTATGTTGTAAAACTCTTCTCTCGGAGTTTGTTGATATGTTGTATCAAATAAAATAAAAACTGTTACATTTATTTTTTTTGAATATCTCTTAGTTTGCTCTACTATCTGCTCATAATAACTATTAATTACTTTACATACATTTGAACGTCCTGTTACAAATCCAATTCCAAAATTTATTTCTTTTTCCATATTATACCTTCCTATCTTAAACATTACTATTATATCATGATTCAGTATTTTTGTAAAGCATATTAGCTTTAAATTTTACATAATTAATTTTCTTTTTTATCTTGTTTCATTTAAAAAAGCAAGTCTAAGATTTTCTATCAAATGCAAATTTTAAGAAAATCTAAGATATCCATTCATATCCATTTTCTAATGCTTTTCTAACTCCAATATTTAATGCAGTGGCAATTCCTAAATTTTCTTTATTTAAAATAATTTCTATTTTATCTTCATTTATACTCTTTATATATTTTACATATTTTTTTCTACTAATGGTAGTACTTGTTTCTTTCTTGAAACAACTCCTGGCATAACTGCAATATTATCTTTGATTTCATAAGATTTTGCAATTACATCTGTTCTATCTCCTAAAACGATTGCTTCTGAATTACTATTTATTATGTCTGTAATTACGAATACAAATAAACTTAATCCTTTAGCTAATATTTCTTTATTTATTTCTTGTTCTATTTTTTCTTTTCTTTTTAATATGTCTGGAATACTTACTGTGTTTACTTGTGCTATCACATATTTTATATCTTCTTTTTCTATTTTTTTAGCATCTAAACGTATTAATTCATCTTCTGTATATTTATCTAAATTTGTTCCTGCTTTTAGCATTTCTAATCCATATATATTTACATCTACATCTGCTATTTTTGCAAGTGCTTCAAGTGCTTTTTTATCTTTTTCTGTTGTTGTTGGTGATTTTAATAATAGTGTGTCTGATATTATTGCACTTAGCATTAACCCTGCCATTTGAGCTGGTATCTCTATATTATTTGAGCTATATAATTCAAACAATATTGTTGATGTACATCCAACTGGTTGAGCATAATAGAATAATGGTTCTGATGTTTCAAAATTGTTTATTCTATGATGATCTACTACTGCTTCTATTTTTGCATTTTCTATTCCTTCAACTGATTGTGAAAATTCGTTGTGATCTACTAGTATTACTTTTTGGCCTTCTTCAACTTTTTCTATGAATTTAGGAGCTTCTGCATTAAATTTTTTCAATGCGAATTTTGTTTCTTCATTTATTTCTCCTAATCTACAAGGAGTTACTTTTTTTCCTCTTATTTTTGTTTGTAAATCTGCCATAACTATTGCAGAACAGATTGTATCTGTGTCAGGACTCTTATGTCCAAATACTATTACTTCTTCCATTTTATTTTCCTATCCTTTCAAATATTTCTTCTAATTCTTCTTTATTAAAGTTATAAACTTTATTGCAAAATTGACATTTAATTTCTGCTTTTCCATCATCTTTTATTAGTTCTTTTAATTGCTCTTTTCCAATTGTCATTAATCCATCTGCAAATCTTTCTTTTGTACATTCACATTCATATTCTGGTTCCATTGATGCATCTATTGTCCTAATGTTTTTATCTCCTGTAACCTTTTGCGCAATTTCTTTTAATGTCAAATTATTATCCAACATTTTTGAAATTGCTCCTGCCTCAAATATTGCTTTTTCTACTTTAGATATCTCTTCCTCTGTTGCATCTGGCATTGGTGTTATTATATATCCACCACTTGCTCGTACCCCATTTTTATCAACTAATACTCCTAATGCAACTGCTGTTTGTTTTTGTTCTGATGTTTGAAAATAATTTGCAAAGTCTTCTGCTATTTCTCCAGAAGTCAATGGGCTTATTCCTATATAAGGTTCTTTTAATCCTATATCTTTTATTACATTTATAAAGCCTTGATTTCCTATTGCTCCTCCAACATCTAATTTTCCAAATTCATTTAATGGTAATTCAACTTGTGGATTTGTTATACATGCTTTTACTTTTGGAGTACTATCTGCAACTGCTACTATTTTTCCTATTGGTCCATTTCCTTTTATTTGTATTGTTAATTTATCTGTTGCATTTTTCATATCTGCACCAATTAATGCTGTTATTGTTAGTACTCTTCCTAGAGCTGCTGTTGTAAGTGGACTTAAATCATGTATTATTCTAGCTTTTTCTACTAAATTTGTTGTAGCTATGCATGTTACTGAAATTTTTCCATCATATGCTAAAAATTTTATTATCTGGTCTTTCATTGTCTCTCCTTTCTATACTTTTGCATTCTCATCAACTAGTTCTGATGTACAATTTGGACATCTTGTCGCATGATATTTTATCTCTGTTAAACAATATGGACATATTTTTGTTTCTGGTTCTTTATTTTCTTCTTTCTTTTTCTCTTTTATGTATTTTTTTACATTTCCTTTTTTATCTAGTTTGACAGCCATTTCTTCACTTATATCTTTTATTTTGTTTAGTTTATTAAAATATTTTATTGCTATAAATATTGAAAATGCTATTATTAGAAAGTCAACTATAGTTGTTATAAAACTTCCATATTTAATTGAAGCATTTCCTACTGTTAATACCATATCTGAAAAATCTACTTTTCCTATTAATATTGATATTAATGGCATTATAATATCATTTACTAATGAATTTACTATTTTCTGAAATGCTCCTCCTATTACAACACCTATTGCCATATCTATAATATTTCCCTTTAATGCAAATTCTTTAAATTCTTTTAACATATTGCTTTTTTGGTTCTTCTTTTTTTTCTTCATTTTATCACATCCATCTATTTATTATCAATCATTTTAGGCTTAGTCTGTTTTTCTTTTATAAAGTTTCTATATCCTAATGCAACAGCCGCTATTATCATTAGTAAAAATGATAATGCTTTCCAAATTCCACTATCAAATAATATTATTGCAAACATTCCAAGTGATGCACTTAATCCATATAGTATTAAAACTGCTTGTTTTTGTGTAAATCCTTTTGCTACTAATTTATGATGTAAATGTCCTTTATCTGGTTTAAATACTGCTTTTATTGATTTTCCTTTTATGATTCTTCTTATTATTGCAAATATTACATCAAATATTGGTAATCCTAGAACTATTACTGGTAATACTATTACTGCAGCAGTATAAGTTTTTGCAACTCCTAAAATAGATACCACTGATAGCATGAACCCTAAAAAGTTTGAACCTGTGTCTCCTATAAATGTTTTTGCAGGAGAAAAATTAAATGGTAAAAATCCAACTAGTGCTCCACTTAATGCGGTAACTATTACTGTTGCAATCATTGGTGAATCATTCATTAAGAATATAATTAATAATGATATACATGATATTAATGATATTCCTGATGATAACCCATCAAGTCCATCTATTAAGTTTATTGCATTTGTTACTCCAACAATCCATATAATAGTTATTATAGTTGAAACAGTATCATTTAGGCCTATTCTATATAAAAATGGTACATCTAAATGTTCTATTCTAATTCCAAACGTTACAACTATGATTGCTGCTGAAACTTGTCCTAATAATTGTTGCCACCATGTTAAAGTTTTGGTATCATCAAATATTCCTGTTATTGCAATCACAACAATTCCAAGTAATAATCCCAATAATTTTTTTCCATATTCTTGTTCCGAAAATAAGTCTATACTTCCTTCAATACTCATTACTATTAATAAATACATTATTGATACTAAAAATCCTAGTATTACCGCCGGTCCTCCAAACTTGGGCATTTTTTTAGTATGCATTCTTCTTTGGTCTTTTGGTACATCAACTGCACCAATTTTTTCAGCTATTTTTATAGTATATGGTGTTGCCATAAATGATACTATAAATGCTAATAAAAATGCTATTGCTATATTTCCCCACATTTACATTTGGCCTCCATTACTTCATATTTTCTTTTTCTATTTCATTTATTAATTTTATTCTTTCTTCATGTCTTCCGCCTTCAAATTCTGTTGCAATCCACATTCTTACAATTCGTATTGCTTCACTTGTTTCTATATAATCAGCTCCTAGTGCTAATATATTGGCATCATTGTGCATTCTAGAATATTTAGCTTCTTCTTCATCATTGCATTTAGCACATCTTATTCCTTTAAATTTGTTTGCAACTATACTCATTCCTATTCCTGAACGACATATTGCAATTCCTTTATCACATTCCTTTCCTTGCACTTCTAGTGCTATTGCTTTTGCTATTTCTGGATAGTCAACACTTTCTTCATCAAATGTTCCACAATCTATATATTCAATTTCTTTTTCTTCTAAATATTTTTTTATTTCTTCTTTTAATTTGTATCCTCCATGGTCACTTCCAATTGCTATCATTTTATCACTTTCCTTTCAATTGTTTTGGTCCCCCTATTCTGCCTTTATTAATATAACACATTCTCTGTCTCTCTGCAATATTTTTCAATGATTTTAAAGATTTTTGTTGCACACAAAAAAATGAGTTCTTATTTTGAACTCATTTTTCTAATTATATTTGAACTTCATTTATTGTATTAATTAATTTGCTTGATAGATTATATGTAAAGTTCATTAAATAGAAATATTTATTTATAATTTTTTTATCAAGAACTCCATTTTTTAAGTCTTCTGCACTTATCTGTAAGTTTGCTGAATGAAATCTTAGATATATATTATTATTTTTGATATATACATCATACTTCATTTTAGTTTTATTTTCAAACTCTACTAATTCTTCCATTATATCTGCTGTTAGTATCTGCATTGCTAATATTTTATTAGATGCTTTTACATCAAAATATTTTTCAAACTCACTTGAATCCATGTTTAGCCTATTTTTATCAAATGCGAATTTTCCATCTTGCATTATTCTTAGTTCACTATCTATAGATTTTTCTATTTCTATTTTGGCAAATAATCCATTAAATTTAGTTATAGTTTCTTCTCTTGTTTCCTTATTTGGGTCTTTAAACATTCCTGTTGTTATCTCTCTCCATTGCCCATCAACCTCTTGATATTCTTTCTTTTCTTCTGTTGATATTTCTGCCATTTGAATAGAATATTTATTATCTATTTCTGCTTCTATATAATCGTTTGAACTATATTTATTATAAAATTCATATCCTAAATTTTTATAAATATATTCTGGCATTGGTTTTTCTGGAAAATATTCTAAATTATTATAAAAATTGCTTATAATCTTTTTTACTACAATGTTTTTATATTTTCTTATGAATTCTGCCTGTTTTCTTCCTAATTTCATTGCTATAAATATTATTGCAATTGTAATAATGTATATAGTAAAAATTGCTGGTAATACTGGAAGCATCCTATATATAGATTTTGCCTTTAATAATCCTAATACAATACAAATATCTAATATTGCAATTATTGTTAATCCTATTTTCTTCGTTTTCTTATTTTGTTCTTTTGCTTCTATCCATGCACTATTTAATTCTTCGTTATTATTATTTTCTAATTCATTATAAATTTCATCAAATGTTTTCATTCTATTAATCCTCTAACTTTATATTAACATTTTCTTTTTTATATTCTTCAATCTCAAATAATTGAGCTGGTTTAAATCCAAATAGATTTGCTACAATATTAGATGGAACTGTTTCTAATTTAATATTATATGCAGTAACGTCTGAATTGTATATTCTTCTAGCAGCTTGTAATTGACTTTCAATTTTAGTTAGATTTTTTTGTAAGTTTAAATATTGTTCACTTGCTTTTAAGTCTGGATAATTTTCTGCAACTGCTACAAGCTGATTCATTTTATTATTTAATTTTTCTGCACTCTTTATATCTTTTGATTTATTCATATATCCTGTTCTTAAAGCTGCTATTTCTGTAAATATACTTTGCTCATGTTTTGAATATGCTTTTACACATTCTACTAGATTTGGTATTAAATCAAATCTTTGATTCAAATATACATCAATTCCAGATTCAGATTGTTTTACTTTGTTTCTTAAATTCACTAATTTATTATACATTTGTAATACAATAATTAATATAATTGCTATTATAATTAATAATATCATCTTTTTTATTCTCCTTATATATTTTCAATTATTATCTTATTTATGAAACCTTTTTCATCGTAATCTACACTTACTTCATACTCAGTTAAATCTTCAAATTTTTGTTTCATATTTTTTATTTTTTCAGTATCTTGTGTTTCTGTTTCTTCATATTTTACTGTTATTTTTCTCTCTTTTGTTTTATTACTTGTAATTACACTATCTAAATAAGTTTTTAATATCATGCCTCTTTGAGTTCCATTACAATTGTTAAAACCAAAATTAAATAATACACTTTCTGTTTCAGTATTCTCTTTTGCTTTTTCTGTAAAAGTTTTCATTTCTTCACTAATATTATTTTGACTATTTTCTTGTTTTTCTTAATTGAATTAATTTTTCATTAAATTTCATTTCTTTCCTCCTTCTATTTTTATTTTTCGACGTCCTGATTATATTAAATCAAAAATGCTATTTTTTTCAAGCAATTTCTGTTGGAAATTTGTCACTTAAATTTAACATTACCGGGTTTTTGGATTTTTTTAACTTTATCACTTGCAAAATCAAAACTTGTATGATATAATGATACACGTTATAGATTATTTTACCAAGAGGAGGTGCATTAAATATGCCAAATATTAAATCAGCAAAAAAGAGAGTTAAAATTATTGAGAAAAAAACATTAACAAATAATATGATAAAAACTGGATATAAATCAGCTGTTAAGAAATTTGAAGAAGCTATCACAGCAGGAAAAATAGATGAAGCAAAAGTTCTATTTTCAGAAGCAACAAAGAAAATTGACCAAGCTTGCACAAAAGGTGTAATCGTAAAAAATACAGCTTCTAGAAAGAAATCTAGTTTATCTAAGAAATTAAATGCAGCTATGGCGTAAAAAGTGGAGTTTTAACCACTTTTTTTATTTTGCCCTCGTGTCTTATTTGAGTTTTTAACCACAAAGTGAAACTCTCCAATAACATAGCATAGCATCTGATAGAAAAAATGCGACGAAACATTTCTGTCTCATCGCATTTTTCTTGTAACTAAAACTCTTTTAATTTTAAGCCTTTTTCTTTTAAAAATTCCTTTACTTCTTCCATTGATTTTTTTCCGAATCCCCGAACACACAAAAGATCTTCTTCTGAATATTTTGTTAATTCATCTATCGTGGTTATTTTTGCTCTTTTTAATGATCGAGAACAACTGAGTTGACTTATATCTCCTGGAACAACCTCTGTTTCTACAATATTTATTCCTTTTTCTTTAAGCGCCCTAGCTATCTCATCTGCATACCCAACTCCAATTTTATTTATACGCATTAAATTTCCGGAATATAACATAAGCTCTTCAATTGTATTTATTCCAGCATTTCTAAGTGTATTCTCACATCTTAGATTTAAACTAGAAATATCTTCCGGTTGCTTTTTTAATTCCATTCCTTTTTCCTGTAGTCTTTTTTCTATTTTTTCTACTGTTCTTTTTCCAATTCCAGGCATATCAAGTAATTCTCTTCTTGTATACGCAGTAAATTGTTCTAACTTCTTTATTCCTTTCACTCTGAAATATTCTACATAAGGAATTTTATTTGCCCTAAGCCCATCGCTGTCAAACTTGGTTTGCTTCACCCCAAGTTTTTTCAGTTTTTCTGATATTTCTGCGAAAATTACAGGTCCTACAGATGGCATTTCAAGTAATTCTTCTTGTGATAACTCTTCAAGTTGCTTAATTTTCATTATTTGATTATGGACCAATACATTTCTAGATTTATTACTAAGATTTAATATACTAAGATCTTCATCCATAATCTCTTTTTCTTTTAATTTCCCCAGATCCCTGTCTTTTAAATAAACCTTTCCTTCTGTCGGTTTATCAAGTGCCGCCAGAATATTCAGCAAAGTCGTCTTTCCCGATCCAGACTCTCCCATGATTGCAACATATTCCCCGCGTTCTACCGTAAAATTCACATCTCTTAAAGCCTCTACCTGATTGCTCCCAAAACGAGTCGTATATATCTTCTTCACATTTTTTACTTCCAGTAATGACATAAGTTTTTCTTCCTTTCTTTTTAAGATTTCTTCTTTACGGTATCTATTATAAAAAAAGAGGAAATATCCTGCCATCGAAGCATGTGACATTTCCTCTGTTTAATCTTACATTCCTGTAAGGTTTTCTCTTTTTGTCTGATCGTTATTCCGGATTCCATTCTTTCCTTGTCAGTTCCAGATATACACGGGTTCCTTTTCCCACCTCTGAATCAATCCATATCTTATGTCCCATCTTATCCATGATCTTTTTGCAAAGATACAGTCCAATCCCGGTAGACTTCTTATCTGCTCTTCCATTATATCCGGTAAACCCTTTTTCAAATACTCTAGGAAGATCTTCTGCCTGAATACCGATTCCATTATCCTCGATCACCAGACACTCCCGTCCTCTTTTTTCTTCCAGACAGATTCTAATCTCGCCGCCATTCTTTGTGTATTTCAAAGCATTAGACAGAATCTGTTCTGTCACAAACTCCAGCCATTTTTCATCTGTAAGAACTATTCGTTCCACCGGCCGGTAATCCAGACGGATCTTCTGAAGAATAAACATCTGAGAATATTTCCGGACAGATTGTTTCAGAATCTTATCTAAAGACACCTTCTCAAACTGCAGATCCCCAGACATATCTTCCATGCGGAGATACGTCAGCACCATCTCCACATACTGTTCCATTTTAAAAAGTTCCATCTTCATCTCTTTTAATTCCGGCAGTGCCGGGTTTTCATCTTCCACCGATTGCAGCAATATGTGCATCGCAGCGATAGGTGTCTTGATCTGATGCACCCACATACCATAATAATCACTTAAGTCCTGGCCTTTGATTCTTGCCTCTGATTTCAACTCCAGAATCTTTTCGTCAAAGATCCCCAGTAATTCCTGATAATCCAGTTCCAGAAGATTCCTGCACTCTGGAAGTTCTTTTGTGCACTCCTGCGTGCTCTTCTTAAACCGTTCCAGCAGAAGATGCTTCTTCCGGAAGCGATGATATTCCGTTATTACATAAAGGAGCAGCCACAATATCACCAGCAGCAGTGCATATTTCAACGCATCCATCCTGATATTATAAAGAAATGCTACAACAATAAATATTCCGACCGTTCCGGCATAAAGGCTGATCTCTCTTGTTTTATCTTTAAAAAATGCTATTAACAGTTTCATGCCTCCACCATATATCCTATTCCTTTTTTTGTGATGATCTTTCCGCCAAGGCCAATCTGTTCCATTTTTTTACGAAGTCTTGCCACATTGACCGTCAGTGTATTGTCATCAATAAATTCATTGCTGTCCCAGAGTCTCGTCATAATACTTTCACGGCTTACGATCTTCCCTGTATTTTCCAGAAGTATCTGCAGAATCTTGAATTCGTTCTTGCTCAGTTCCAGTTTCTGGTCCTGATACAGAACTGTCGCATCTGCCAGATTCAGGATCGCACCGTTCCACTCCATGACATCTGCCGTTCCACGAAATTCATAGGTTCTTCTTAACACGGCCTGCACCTTTGCCGTCACCACATTCAGGTCAAACGGTTTCTCGATGAATTCATCGCCGCCCATATTCATTGCCATCACAATATTCATATTGTCATTCGCCGATGACAGGAAAATGATCGGCACCTTCGAGATCTTCCGGATCTCCTGACACCAGTGAAATCCATTAAAAAATGGAAGCACAATGTCCAATAACACAAGCTGCGGCTCAAATTCCACGAATTTTCCCATTACGTCTTTAAAATCCGTCATACATTCTGCCTGATAATTCCATTTTTCCAAATGGTTTTTCAGTCCGCCTGCTATTGTTTCATCATCTTCCACGATTAAAATCTTATACAATCTTTCTTCTCCCCATACTTCAAACTCTGTCCTTATCTGCGTAAGTTACCATCGTCATCTTTTCTAATGCGCGGTGACAAAAAGGACAAAAGTTTAACACTTTTGCCCTCTTATCGTAATACATTTGTCATGCAATTGTCAATTCCGGCTTTCTTAAGATTTCTTTCGAATTTCTGAAGAACTTCGGCTCCATTCCATATGCATTTCTTTTTATATTATTTCTACAAATGTTAGTGGAAATAATGTGCCCCGATCTTCATTCCGGCACCGCCTTGATCAAAATACAGACAGTTTCCAATCGGATTCGAGCCATTCAACGCATCTACAGCAGCCTGCAGAGCTGTCTGTGAATATCCCTTTGAACTTCTCACTCTGTTCAGCCATCCGGTCGCTGCCGGTCCGAACTGCCCGGACTGATAGATGACTTCTTCGATAGAATTCGGATAACTTCCACTCTTTACACGGTTCATGATCACCGCACCGACGGCAACCTGTCCTTCATACGGCTGGTTTCCTGCTTCGCAGTAGATGATGGATGCAAGCAGTTCCTGATTGGCTCTTACGTATGCTTCTCTTGCTTCGCGTTCTGCTTTTTCTTTTGCTTCCTGCTCTGCCTTTTCTCTTGCGAGGCGTTCTTCCTCTTCTTTTTTCGCTATATTGTCTGCAATTACCTGCTGGCTTGCATCCGTCATTTCCTGCGCAGATGCCACGATATTCTGTGATATCGCCTGTACAGCAGTGTGTGTATTCGTATTTTCCCCTTTTGTTTCTGTGATTGTTGTTACTTCCGGCTGTTCAGAGGCTGCCTGACTGGTAAAACCAGTTGCCATTACTGCGCATGCTGAATACAGCACGAACATCGATTTCAGTCTCTTCGCTTTTAACATAATATAAATACCCTCCTGATTTTGTTGCAATGATTTACATTTCTTTTAATAAAGTATATTCATTTTTTTCAACTTTATTACAAATATTACAAATTTGTTACAAGCAACGATTGGTATCATATCATGTATGTCTCGTTTTGTCAACTTTTTTATTTACTTTTTTAAAGTCTGCAGATTATGCTACTCTTTTTTCTTATTTTTAGCGTTCATTTTTCTCCGTTATTTCTCTGCTCCTTAAGCTTCTCTTTTACAATAGCTTACTACTGTTACAATTAAAAATACCGGGATACAGATTACTGCCGCAATCATGATAATATACGGTGTCCAGTAATATCCACTGCCGATTTTCACGCGTCAAAATTCTTCCTCCTGAGGGCGTCCCCTGTATATAGAACGTATTACATGATGTAAATAATCACATATTTTAATGTTTGGCAACAAAAAAGCAGCATACTGCAAAATAATCATGCTGTATGCCACTTTTTATTTATGTTTTTACAAACATTACAAATATTAATTATTCAAATTCTGTTACATAAAATTCATTTACGCAAAATCCGATTGTCCAAACTCTATTTGATCTTAGCAATGTCGATCAGTGTCAGTTTCTGGATATCTGTATTCTCAAGGCTGGTGATCAGAGCTTTTGCTGTATCGATCGCTGTCAGTACATTGACACCTGTCTCGATCGCATTTCTACGGATCACGAATCCGTCTCTTGAGTGATCAGCTCCCTGCGGAGGTGTGTCGATAACCAGGTCGATCTTATGTCCGAGGATCAGATCCATAAGGTTCGGAGATTCCTGCTCAATCTTATTGACTGTCATCGCTTTCACGCCTGCATCTGTCAGGACCTTGGCAGTTCCTTCTGTAGCAAAGATCTTGTAACCGATCTTCTCATTGGATTCATCCAGCACAACGCGCACACCGGCAGCGGTCAGCTTGTCGGCAACGGTGCGGGCGTAATCCAGCGTCTTTTCGCTGACGGGCAGAACCTTGACCTGGGTGGGAGCCAGCCAGGTGGGGAAGCGGCCCTTAGTCTCTTCGATCAGATAAGCCATGAAGCGGTCCAGAGAACCCAGGATGGCACGGTGCAGCACAACGGGGGTCTTCTCGCTGCCGTCCTTGTCGATGTAGGTCAGGTGGAACTTGGCAGGCAGGCAGAAGTCCAGCTGGCAGGTGGACAGGGTGTACTCTGCACCGACAGCGGGCTTAACGTTGACGTCCAGCTTCGGGCCATAGAAAGCAGCTTCGCCGATCTCCTCGGTAAAGTTGATGCCCAGCTCGGTCAGAACTTCGCGCAGAGCGTTCTCGGCATGGTTCCACATGGCGTCGTCGTCATGGTACTTCTTCTTGTCGGCGGGGTCACGCAGGGACAGCACGCAGCGGTAATCGGTGATGTTGAAATCCTTGTAGACGTCAAAGATCAGGCTGCAGACATTGGCAACTTCGCTCTTGATCTGCTCCGGGGTGCAGAACAGGTGGGCGTCGTTCTGGCAGAAATGACGGCCGCGCTCAATGCCTTTCAGGGTGCCGCTGGACTCATAACGGAAGTCATGGGCAATTTCGCCAATGCGGATGGGCAGCTGGCGGTAGCTGTGCGGGCGGTTGGCGTAGATCATCATGTGGTGGGGGCAGTTCATCGGGCGCAGAACATAGCTTTCACCCTCCATCTCCATGGCGGGGAACATGTTCTCACGGTAATGATCCCAGTGGCCGGAAGTTTTGTACAGGTTCACGGTGCCGATGCAGGGGGTCATAACGTGCAGGTAGCCGCGTGCACGCTCCTTCTCCTTGATATAGTTCTCCAGCTCCTGCCAGACGGTGTAGCCTGCGGGCAGGAACATGGGCAGGCCGCGGCCAACCAGATCGTCGGTCATGAACAGGCGCATTTCCTTGCCGATCTTGCGGTGGTCGCGCTCGCGGGCTTCCTGCTGCTGCTTTTCCCAGGCTTCCAGCTCTTCCTGGTTGCGGAAAGCAACGCCGTTGATGCGGGTCAGCATCTTGTTCTCTTTGTCATTCTTCCAGTAAGCGCCGCTCTGCTGGGTGATCTTGAACGCCTTCAGAGCCTTGGTGTAGGTCAGGTGGGGTCCGATGCACATATCAATGTACTCGCCCTGCTGGTAGAAGCTGAACTCGGTCTCATCGGCCAGGTCGTCCATATGCTCCAGCTTATAGTGCTCCTGGCGCTCGGTCATCAGCTTCACAGCTTCATCGCGCGGCAGGATGAACGGCTTGATGGCAAGGTTTTCCTTGCAGATCTTCTTCATTTCCTTTTCAATGTTGGCAAGGTCTTCATCGCTCAGTTTGGTATCGCCCAGGTCAACATCATAGAAAAAACCGTTTTCGGTAGCGGGGCCAAAGGCAAAGTCGGCCTGCGGATACAGGCGCTTGATGGCCTGTGCCATAATGTGGGCAGCCGTATGGCGCAGAACGTGCAGTTCTTCTTCTTTCGGGCATTCGGCAACAGTGCCGTCTTTGTAAATGATTTTCATTGGTAAACGCTCCTTTGGGTAAACAAAAATGCTCCATCCCATTCTTGACCATAAACGGGATGAAGCATACGAATTCATACTCCACGGTTCCACCCGAATTGGACGCGGCAAAGCATCCCACTCGTAAAACAAAGGCCCAAAGCCCTGTTTTGTAAGCGCCGGTAACGGGGCGCTGCCCCGGCGAAGGTTCACCTTCGCACTCGGCAGTGGTAACTGTGCTGCCCGCCTGCAAAACCGCTTGCACCACGCCAAATTCGGCGGCGGTTCTCTCTTTTGCGCGTTCCAGCATGTATTGTCTGCCTCAACGTTTTATTCAGGATGAAGTTGCCTTTACTATATACCACCCCGGCGGGGAAGTCAAGGGGGCAGCGCAAAATTTTACACCGTAACAAAAGATGACCTTTGCCCAAAACTGTGATATGATGGAAAAAACGGGCCGCACCCGGCAGAGGCTCCCGGCCCGCTTTGCCATCGGCTACTCCCAATTCATCATAAGAATACAGACAGGGCCCCTGCTTTGAAGCTGGCAGGCGGCCCCGCAGGTGCATTTCTGCCAATTTTTGTGCCAGGTGGGAACGTTCACGGTGTTGTAACAATTCCTTGACAATTTCCTGCAATGTAGCTACAATATTAAATAGGACTTAAGGGTGTCGCCCATCGGGAACGCCGCTTTTCAGATATTTGTTTTACCGCCGCAAATTTGGCGTTTTTTCGTTTTATTTGTGTATATGGGGCTTGAGGTGTATCCGCTTTTGGGTATGCTTTGGATTATCGCCCCATTTTGTATAGAATATCGCAGGCAGTATTTGAACCGCAAAGGTCAGCCCCTTGCGCTGTAAGATGCTGGCAGTGTACCCATGGTAGCTGCCAGATAAAACAGGCGCGGGCTGCCCGGGCTTTTCAGGTATGCCAGAAATAAAAGCGTTCCGCTTGTGCTGCGCCCTCCTGCATTTGATTTGAGTTTTGTAAGGAGTGAAACTGCCATGCCCCCAATTTTGATGTGGGTGCTGGTTGTCGTTGCCGCTGCCGTGTGCGGGGCGCTTGGTTATTATTTTGGCGGGGAAAACCGGAAGCGTACCGCCGAAGCCAAGATCGGCTCTGCCGAAGAGGAAGCCAAACGCATCGTGAACGATGCCATCAAGGCTGCCGAGCAGAAGCGCAAGGAAACCATCATCGAGGCCAAAGACGAGGCGTTCAAGCTGAAAGCTGACGCCGACAAGGAAATCAAGGACCGCCGCGCGGAGATCAGCCGCCAGGAACGCCGCATGGACCAAAAGGAGGAAGCGCTGGATAAGCGCACCGCCGCCATGGAGCGCAAGGAAGAGGACCTGAAAAAGCGCGGCGAACTGGTGGAAGCCCGCCTGGACGAACTGGAACAGCTCAAGCTGCGCCAGACCGAAAAGCTGGAAACCATCGCCGCCATGACCCAGGAAGATGCCCGCGCCGTGTTGTTGAAGAACATTGACGATGAGCTGACCCACGAAAAGGCCATGAAGATCAGCGCCTATCAGGCTAACATGAAGGACGAATGTGATGCCATCGCCCGTGAGCTGGTCGGCCAGGCCATTGCCCGCTGCGCAGCCGATGCCACCAGTGAAGCCACCGTCAGCGTGGTGCCGCTGCCCTCTGACGAGATGAAGGGCCGCATCATTGGCCGCGAGGGCCGCAACATCCGCGCTCTGGAAACTGCCACTGGCTGTGACCTCATTATTGACGATACGCCGGAAGCCATCACCCTTTCCAGCTTTGACCAGACCCGCCGTGAAGTGGCCCGCATGGCCCTGGAGCGCCTGATCGCCGATGGCCGTATCCACCCGGCCCGCATTGAGGAGACCGTGGATAAGTGCCGCCGCGAACTGGAAATTCAGATGAAGCGCGAGGGCGAAAAGGCTGTGATGGACCTTGGTATCCACAGCCTGCATCCCGATTTGGTCAAGCTGATCGGCCGCCTGAAGTATCGCACCAGCTATGGCCAGAATGTGCTGAGCCATTCTCTGGAAGTGGCATGGCTGGCCGGCCTGATGGCTGGCGAGCTTGGCGTGAACGTTCAGCTGGCACGCCGCGCAGGCTTGCTGCATGATATCGGCAAGGCCATCGACCACGAGGTTGAGGGCCCGCACGTGCAGATAGGTGCCGACGTTGCCAAGAAGTACCGCGAGAATAATCAGGTCATAAACGCCATAATGGCGCACCATGGCGACGTTGAACCCGCAACGGTCGAGGCCGTGCTTGTTCAGGCGGCGGATGCCATAAGCGCGGCGCGTCCCGGCGCAAGGCGCGAAACGCTTGAAAACTACATCAAGCGCCTTGAAAAGCTGGAGGAAATCGCGAACTCGTTCGAGGGCGTGGATAAGTCCTTTGCAATACAGGCAGGCCGCGAGATACGTATAATCGTCAAGCCCGAAAACGTGAACGATGCCGATACCATAATAATGGCCAAGGAGATCGTGAAGCGCATAGAGACGGAGCTTGAATACCCCGGCCAGATAAAGGTGAACGTAATACGCGAAACGCGCGCGGTGGAGTTCGCCAAATAAACGGAATACGGACAAAAATAAAAATGGGCTGCGGCGCAACTGCCGCGGCCTTTTAATGATAAAGCAGACGGGAGGAAACCATGTACGTTGCGGATGCGCATTGCGATTTTTTATATTATATGCTGCATAGGGAATATGACGTTGCCGTGCCGCGGGCAGGGCAGGCCGTGGATATTCCCGGCATGCGCGCGGGCGGGGCGGCTATGCAGCTTTTTGCCGCATGGATGGATCCCGATGAGGACGTTACGTTTTTGCAGCAATGCATGAGCCTTATAGACGCATATAAGCGCATGTTAGCCGCCAACAGCATGCTTACGCCGCTTACAAAGGACTTTGAGCCGGGGCAGGGCAAAATTGCTGCCGTGCTTACAATAGAAGGCGGCGAGGCGATAGAGGAGCGGCTTGAAAACCTGCGGCTGTTCCATGAATTGGGCGTTAAGGCAATGACGCTTACCTGGAACGACCAAAACGAGCTTGCAAGCCCCGCAATGGCGCGAAGGGATAAGGGACTGAGCCGCCTTGGCAGGAGCGTTGTGCGCGAAATGGAGCGGATAAACATGGCTGTGGATGTGGCGCACCTGAGCGACGCTTCAATAGACGGCGTGCTGGACGAAATAAGCGCCCCAATATTTTCATCCCATACCAATGCGCGCGCGGTGCTCAAGCACAGGCGTTCGCTTTCGGATAGGCACATAAGGGAGATTGCGCGGCGCGGCGGCGTGGTAGGCGTGAACTATTATTCGCCGCAGCTTGTTGAGCGCGGCCGCGCAAGGATAGAGGATATAGTTAAGCATATAGAGCATATTGCGGCGGTGGGCGGCATAGACTGCGTGGCCCTTGGCAGCGATTTTGACGGAATGGGTCAGGACGCTTATCCCGAAGGAATGAACAACTGGAAGGATGTTCCCAAGCTTATCGCAGCATTGCAAAAAGCAGGCTTTAGCGAAAGCGATATCCGCAAAATAGCCTGCGACAATCTTTTGAACTATATGAAGCGGTTCGTTTAGGCCTGTATTCCGGCTTTGTGCATTATGCCCGCTATTTCGTAAGCCGAAAGCGGGCTGCATATTATCGCTATGCCTTCATGCTCCGCCCTTTGTGCGCTGAGCATATCCGCGGCGATGCCGTCCGGCCATATTATGCACGCCATTGAGCATTGCGTGGCTATGGCAACGGCTGTCATGTGCGTTTGTACGGTTATCCATGCGCAGCCGGCTTTGCCGTGCGCCATTGCGTGGCTCAGCATGTCGCAAACCATGCCGCGGGATATTTCGTTATCGGCATTGGCAGCAATAAGCGTGCCGCCGATACGGCGCGAAAGTTCGCCGGCTGTCATATAAAATCATCCTTTGCTCATACTATCCCGCAAGCTTTTCAACCATTGCCGCGTAGCGGGAAGCGATATATAAATGAGTATACTTCATTGCGGATGAAAAATCCACAATGCTTTGATATTCGCCTCCGCGCACCGTGTCAAGCTGCGCACGGCAGTCCGAATACGCGCCGAGTATTTCGCCAAGTGTGCCGTCCGTACCGGAAAAGGATTCAAGCGGCGTAAGCTTTGCATCGAATGTGTTCAGTATATCGGCGCAGATGAGCTTTCCGTCTGCCACGCTGAGACTTTCCTTATCGAAGCGTATCACCGCCTGACCCATGCCGTCTATGGCTTCGTCAAATGCGGCAAATGCGCCGCAAACGTCCTCTATGGCGCTTTTGTCCGCTGTAACCTTAAAGCTTGCCTGTGGGGAGGAAAGTGTGTACATGGCGGCTTCCACGCCTTCTGACGTAAGCCTATCCTTAACGCTTTTGGCGCTCTGTTCGCTGTCGTAGCCCGATGCCATAACGCGATAGCGTGTTTCGCCGGAGCTGCTGTCGGCAAATATATAGCCTGCTGCGCCGAGCGCGCGGAGACGTTCGGCTTCCTTCTGCGCGTTTTCGTGGCTTGAATACACGCCCATTTGCAGCATATAGCAGTTCAATGCGGGCAGCACGGCGTTTGCGCTTTCGGCGGCGGTTGATTCGCCCGTGGAAAGGTTTATGCCGCCGGTTGTTGTGCCGCTGTTGTTCAGGCTTGACGGCGCGTCGTTCGCCTTATCGCCAATGGAAGAAACGGCGGAAAACAGCGGGGCCATGACCTCGCGTGCCACCCATTCGCCGGCGTTTGACGTGACTATTATGTATACTATTCCGGCAATGAGTATGAGCGATACTATCATTCCTCCGGCGCCGGAGGACGACTGCGCGCGGCTGCGCGGGCGGGAACGCATTGAACCGGATTTTTTTCTGCGCCTGTATTCCATGTGTGCAAGCTCCTTTTGTAGTGATGGTACATATGTATGCTTGGACGGCTGCGGAATATACTTGATTGCAAAAGGCGAAATATTTGTATAAAATAAATAAGATATCATTTATGCAGGGGCAGGTGAATATAAGCTGAAGCGGCTTACAAAACGGCTGGGCGCATTGCTGAATATGCTGCGCGGCACGGAAGAATTGATAGATATAGGCTCTGACCACGGCCTATTGTGCGCATACGCCGTTACCATGGGCAGGGCGGCGCACGCAACGGCCGCGGACATAAGCGCGGATTCGCTCAGCAAGGCGCGCGCGCTTATTAAGGAGCTTTCGCTTGAAGA
>ENA-OPSV01000519-OPSV01000519.1-human-gut-metagenome-genome-assembly--contig:-NODE-519-length-30940-cov-3.052906_pt1 | contig 30940 bp, 12 predicted proteins | sample MGYA00241460_ERZ501912 | MGnify/ENA primary metagenome ERZ501912 (study PRJEB25962, sample SAMEA2042402) | human gut metagenome | biome: human gut; feature: human-associated habitat; material: faeces...
AAGAGCATATTTCTAAGTTGGCCCATATTGATTTAGACTGGAAAGAGTTCAGCCGTAGAAAAGACTTCTTCCCGACTATGAACACTTTGAACATCCTAAAGGATAAAGATCTCGATTGGACTGACATTTCACGAAGAATGGAATTACAGTATAATGTAATTCTGTTCTACAAGCATAAATTAAACTGGTCAATTCTCACCAATAGTACTCATATTGATAAATCCAATCCCAAGACCCTTGAAACATTCAAAGAATATCTTGACTGGGATGTAATATCGCACTCTCCTGATTTTAATCCAACAAACGAGAATTTGCAAAAATTCAAAGATAATGTTAATTGGACCATTATATGCAAAAGGTCAGATTTTGTTGTTGACGAAATGACATTATCTTTATTTGAGGATAAAATCGATTGGAAGAGAATCTCTCAAAGTAGTACCATCGCCTTTACTCAAAGTCTGATTGATAGATTCAAAGGTCGTTGGGACTGGGTTGCTTTGGCTGAGAATCCTGCATTCAGAACCTCTGGCGTTGATAAATCATATAAGAGTGAATTGAATTTGATGGAGTTCTATAATACTCTTAAATCGACGGGTTATAGAAGGCCATTCATATATCACTTTACGCACATGTTCAATGCGATAGAAGTGATTAGATCTCGAAAAATACTCAGTCGTAACAGAGCAACAGAACTTGGTCTACTAAAATATGATGCTGCAGGCTCAGTTGTTCATAGGTCTGCTAAAGCACATCCATATGCTCGATTCTATTTTAGAACTGGAACTCAAACACAGTTCTACAATGAATGTTTGGGAAAACAGAAAGGTTCCAAGTACTACGGACGTGCAGAGGATAATGGTTTGCCTATGTGTCCGATGCCAGTATTCTTTAAGTTCGACCTTCAGGAAGTATTGGCAAAACATTCTAATTTATGTTATTACAGTACTGGAAACTTGCAGACTAATTGGGCTCGAATATATAAGGTGATAGATGACCCTCATAATATAGATGCCGTCCACCTGTACAGTAGTCAATGGAGTAGAGAAGTCCAAGAAAAGAAGCAACAAGAATTTCTTATAAAAAATGAGTTTGATTTTTCTGAACTTAAGGATTATCAAATTATCTGCTATGACCATGAAGAAACGGAAATACTAAAGTCTTTATTCTGCGACGACCCAATCTGTGAACATATATATAGCATCTATGACTCTGAAGATGTATTCGAGCATGAGAACCCGCCATTGAAATTTGAAAAGTCAGATGAACGTCTTAAGATAACAACAAGCTACAACGGTGACTATATGTTCCAGATTGAAAGCGCTCAGATTAACAAAATCAGGGTGTTCAATCCTGCGTCTCAAATAAAAGCGGTAAAAAGCCATGTGATGCAGATACGAGACAACGTATCTGTAGAATGTGGCGATACTGAATTTGAGGTTTACTATGTTAATATGAGTCCGCGTGCTCGTTCACCGCGATGGCTGGTTTACAAATATTCTCCAAATAAAGCTGAAATCAAAAACACAGACTCAACTGTTATCGAAAACTTTTTGGGTATTAGCCTTGATGATGACTATTCACCAAAGGAAATGATTACTGCACTTGAACTTATAATGCCAAAACTGGAAGAGCTCTATAATACTCGTGTTAGGCATTATGTGGTCAAGAAGCATACCCTATTAGTATGCGAACAATTTGAGAAGTACGCCTTCGCCTTTGACAATAAATGTATGAACATGGATCTTATGCGTCTTGTACTGGCAATACACGATATAGGCAAGGCTATAGACCGTTCAACTCAGCATGAACATACTCTTTCATTGGTTCGTGAACTATGGGAAAACACTCCTTTTACCGAGCATGAATTCAATCTTGTAGAAGTACTGCTGAGAGATGATCATTTAGGCTCGTACTTCCAAAACAAATATGAATTGTCAGATTTGAAGGAAGAAATTGTTGCTAATGCGACAGAGCTAAAAATGTCTCCATCAATTCTTCTCCAATATAAAATGATATTATATCAATGTGACATAGCTTCTTATACAAAAGATGCAGGTGGATTAAAATATCTGGAACACATGTTTGTGTATGAAAACGGAGAAAAAGCATTTGATGAGGAAAACGGCATCATAGCCATGTCAGAGGAATATGCAGATAGGTATGTAAATCTTAAAGAGTCTATTAATGAATAATATAACATTTCATAAAGGTAATATCTTTAACAGCAAGACGCAGACGATTGTAAATACAATAAACTGCGTTGGTGTTATGGGCAAGGGTATCGCGCTCGTTTTCAAACTCAGATACCCTGAAATGTTTGAAAAATATAAGGAGTTTTGTCAATCAAAGATGATTGGCATAGGAAAATTGTGGCTGTATAAGTCAGAAAATACGCCACAATGGGTATTGAATTTCCCTACAAAATTCCATTGGAAATATCCCAGCAAAATGGAATATCTTGAAGCAGGATTGCAAAAGTTCGTAGATTCTTACAAGGAGAAAGGTATCACTTCGATTGCCTTTCCCCTTCTCGGAACCCACAATGGCGGACTTGATAAAATTGAAGTCCTTGACCTTATGCATAAATATCTCGAACAATGTGATATTCCTATTGAAATATATGAATATGATCCGTTAGCACCGGATGATATGTTTGAGGATTTTATGCTTAAATGGATTGATATTTCGCATTCAGAGAAAATCAAGATATTAGGTAGTCGTTCTTCAAAGCAGATTGAAATCATAGATAAAGCAATCCATGAGGACAATATAAAATCCATGATTGCTTTAATAGAGTATCAAGGGATTGGATTTACGACAATGCAGAAGTGTTTCAATTTTGCAATGAGCTATAAAAAAGAATCTACATTAGAGTTATAAAATATGTTACCACTACAACAAGCACGCGAAGTACGTGACTCAGTCATCGAATATATAAAAGCTACATACCAATTCAAAGAAAAGGATGTAAGCGATGCGTTCTATCGCTTTATAGAAGATAAGAATGATGGATTGTTCAAAGGGCCTTTCGTATCTTTGAAACCTCCTTTTGTGTCGGCTACAGAAGAGGAATGTGCCAATATTCCATTAGATATAACTCCTTCATTCCCTCCTTATAAGCATCAGTTACAGGCTTTTCGGCAACTTAGCATGAAGAACGGTCATAGGCCGGAACCCACACTTCTTACAACAGGTACGGGCTCTGGTAAGACAGAGTGCTTCTTGTATCCTATTCTGGATTACTGTTACCATTGTAATCAGTATGAACGCCAAACAGGTGTAAAGGTTATTATCATGTATCCGATGAATGCACTTGCCAGCGATCAGGCCAAACGTTTGGCCGAGACAATATGGAATGACCCTCGCCTCAAGGATAAAGTAACTGCCGGTCTTTTTGTGGGTGAAGGAATTGATGCGAAAGAATATCCACGCACAATGGGTTCTGACCATATTATTGAAAATCGGGATGCTATCCTCGATACGGTTCCGGATATTCTTCTCACTAACTTCAAAATGTTGGATTACGGACTTATGCGACAAAAATTCATGTCGTTATGGAAAGGGAATATCGAAACGGAACAGAAGGCTCTCCGATTCATTGTGCTCGATGAACTACATACATATGATGGAGCACAAGGTACTGATGTGGCGAATCTGATAAGAAGATTGAAATTAAAGCTCCATATTCCTAAAGGCTTATTATGCCCCATCGGTACATCTGCAACAATCGGCAGTGGTTCCGACAGCAAGGCACGTTTATGCGAGTACGCTACGAATGTGTTTGGAGAAACATTCCTTGAAGAAAATGTAATTGAGGAACATCGTATTGCCGTGGATGATTATGTAGATGTTGTTTCAAATGGCATTCCAGACGGAAAACTGATAAAAGAATGCGTATTCCAAAACGATGATACGGTCGACACTTATATCAGGCGTATATGTAAATACTGGTTGAAGAATAGTGAAGCCTCTCCTATTGAGGCTGGTATATCTCTTCGCAGAATGGGTATAGTACGGGATCTTCTTTTTGCTCTTAAAGACGGAATCCTGTCTATTGATGAAATTCAAAATAAACTTGAAGATAATACTGAGTTTCGCAGACTTAGACAGCAACATAATGAAAAGACCTGCAAAATAGCGATAGAAAATCTTTTGGCTTTAATTGCCTATTCTAAACGTCTGTTGGCTAATGGGAAAACTATACCCTTAATGTATCTTCAAGTCCAGTTATGGCAACGTGAACTGAGTGGAATACTACGCTACGTACAAAAAGAACCGGAATTCGTTTGGAGAGGAAATCTGAATAAAGATGATGGGAGGATTGCTCTTCCAATGTATTTTTGCAGAGATTGTGGTGCAAGTGGCTGGATAAGTCGCAGGCTTGCTACCGATGACAGATATTGTTCTGATGTAAAAACCGTCAATACGGCTTTTGCAGAACGGGAAAAAGAGGTTTATCTGCTCAATACTGAGATGAAAAGACATGAGGCTGTGGATGACTATATTAGTGAGAATGCAGTTAATATTACAAAATATGTTAAACTAAAAGATCTTACTGAAGTAAGTCTCAGCGACAGTGACACCATACGGTTAAGAGTATGCAGCAAGACCACATCCAACAAAAACGGGAATCAAAAATTCACCCGAAATTGTCCCGAATGTAATGGCAGTGACACGATTTGTCAAATAGGTGGTAGAACATCAACCCTGTCCAGTGTGGCAATAAGTCAAGTTTTGTCAAGTGATTTTGATAATGCAAATGCCCAAGAACGTAAAATATTGGTATTTACCAATAGTGTACAGGATGCAGCATACCAGGCTGGTTTCTATGAAGCACGTACTTACCGTTTTCTGTTCCGGCAGTCTATGCAGAAATATATTAATACGCTCGAAAAGCCTGTAAATTTGATTGAGTTACAAAAAGGTTTTAAATCGTATTGGCATGACCGATTAACAGATGACGAGTATTACAATCGTTTCTTACCGGCTGATTTGGCTAACCATATAGACCTTCGGAAGAACTATAGAACTGGAGGAGAAGGTAGTCCTTTTATGGATAGCTTCAAGAAAGAGTTTGATTTGCGTGTGGACTGGGAGATTCTTAGTGAGTTTGGGTTGACAGCTCAATTGGGCAGAACGCTTGAAAAAACAGGAACTTCTGCGACTTATTTCAAGACTGAGATTTTGCGACATGTTTATCAGGCTATGGAGCATTGGCTAAAGGATAATAGCATGGAAAATATCTGGAGCAATGAATCCGGATTCATCCATTTCGTATATGGCGTATTGCAGAGAATGAGGATGCATGGTGCAGTTGACCATCTTTTCCTTGAAAAATACCGCAAGGAAAACCTTACACAATGGGCCTTGAACTGGAATAGCGACGGTCGTCATTTCCTGAACAAGCCTCTTGGTGGAAGTATGCAGTTTCCGAAACTTGTAGGAGTTGTGCATACTGGCAAAAACCACGAGATGCTTGATATGGCAGTAATGCGTTCTGACAACAAAAATACCTGGTACAGCAATTATTTTTTCGAAGTCTTTAATGATCCATGGATAGCAAAAAACTCCTCTCTATTCAATGATTTTATGCGCAGATTGTTTGATGTCATGAGTGAAGTTGGTTTGCTCAACAAAGAGGAACAAGGTGGAGGTAATTATGCTATAAATCCGGAGCATATATGGGTCAGTAAAAATGTGAAACATATACAATGCGACCTGTGTCAGTCCAGACTTTGCGTCGCTACTGAGGATGAATGGGCAGAAGGGACACATTGTCTGGATTATAAATGTAAGGGAACATATTCTGAGGAGATCAAACCTGAATTGAACTATTATCAGCAGGTCTATAATAGAAATATTTCACCACGTGTTCATGCACACGAACATACGGGATTGCTTGACCGACATGACAGAGAGGCTTTAGAAAAGGATTTCAAAGAACATCCGCACAGTAATTCGGTAAATGTCCTTTCTGCAACATCCACACTTGAAATGGGTATAGATATTGGTGATTTGAATGTATTGGGCAATACGAACGTGCCACCTAAACCAAGTAATTTTTTACAACGTGTCGGCCGAGCCGGACGTAAGGAAGGAGCTGCATTAGTATTGAATTATTGTCATGCATCCGAACCACATGATATGTATTATTATACCTATCCATTGGAGATGATGCAAGGAGAAATTAATACGCCTGGATGTTTTCTCGAAGCAAAAGATATTCTTAGAAGACATTTCTTAGCATACTGCATTGATACGTGGACTTCAGCAGATGTAAACAATACTTTGCCACAAAGTATTCGTGAACTTAATTTGCTGAATGATAACATTTTCAATGATCCTGCATTTGTAATAAATAGAATCATAGAATTTATTAAAAATCATAAGGCCACATTACGTTCTGAATTCAGTTTCCAATATGAAGATAAAACTCAGGATGTACTTAAGAAATTGTTTGAGACATTGGATGATGGTACTTTCTATAATCGTATTATTTCTGATTTTGCTCTGTTATCAAACAAGCTTCATTTCCTTGGAAAAGAGCTTGAACAGTACAGGGAACAAGAAAAACATATTCAGGCAAATGACCCACAATTGATGCAGATTAAAGAATTGATTTCTGCTTCAAAAAAACAGTATCGTCTGCTAATGAACGATAGTGTCATTGAGTTCATGACAAATATCGGTCTTCTGCCCAATTATGCTTTTCCTGAAACTGGAGTCAAGTTACAGGCAAACGTATATGCTTCGAGGGAGAAATGTGATAAAGAAGGGAATATAGCTGAGCCAAAGGCTTTTGAACTGACACGATCTGCATCTCAAGGTATTAAAGAACTGGCGCCAGGTAATCATTTTTATACTCAAAGATTTAAACTGAATGTCAGCGGGCTCAATACATTTGATTGGAAGGATTCTCTGACAGAAATGAAATTCTGTTCCAAATGTGACTGTATTTCACTGAAAGGAGAAGACGGATTTAATCAGGTCGCCTGTCCTAAGTGCGGTGATCCTTCGTGGGGTATAAACAAACATAATATATTGAAATTTACCGGCGCACGAAGTGTAATGTATAGCAATGATGCGGCATTGGATGATTCGAAGGAAGAAAGAGAAAGTGAAAACTACATTATAAAGCGTCATTATATATTCCATCATTTGGGAGCTACCACCTCCTATGCTATTAAAGGAGTTGGATTTGGTATTGAGTTCTGCAATAATATGGAACTCTATGAAGTGAATTATGGAATGAAGATGCAATCGGGAAGTAAAGTGGAAGTCAATAATGATGCCAATGTCTCTCAGAATGGCTTTATAACTTGCCGGTACTGTGGTAAATCTACGCCATTGATTAGTGGGACGTCAAATGATGAGCAACATTACAGATTCTGTACGCATAAAGACATTTCTTTTGCCGATGATACAAAAAGCGAGTTTTTTGAAACTCTTTATCTTTATCGTCACATGCAAACTGAGGCCATCAAGATTCTGCTACCTATCCAGATAATGGATGCATCATCGGCTGTGGAGATGTTTAAGTCAGGTATTCAATTAGGGTTGAAAGCTTACTATAAATCGTCGCCTGAACATATCCGGATAGATTCATATTCAGAAATGAATCTGGCTACCATGAAGAAGGATTACTATCTGGTCATGTATGACACAATACCCGGTGGTACCGGTTACCTTTCAACGCTTTATAATACAGAAGAATTTTCTAAATTGTTACAGTATGCATACGATAAGATTCATGATTGTCAATGCCAATATGAAGGCAAAGACGGTTGCTATCATTGTATTCTTACATACGGAAACCAATACAATAGAGAGTTGTTCAGCAGAGAACAGGCTGAAGCTTTGTTTGAAAAACTCATAGAACATACAAAATCATGGGAAACGCTGCCGGGTTCTGTAGGAACCATATCACAGACTGGCGTGGCTGAAGACAGTGAATTGGAATTGAAATTTATTGATTCCATTAAGACTGTAGCCCGCACCAATAAATGGGATTTTGAGAAAGTACCAGACGCGGACTCTTATCGCTATGAATTAAGAATTATGGATGGAGAAAATGATATTAGATATTATATCATTCCTCAGTTTGCACTTGGTGGTCACTATGGAGTAAAACATTATACCGTTGCAGATTTTCAGATTATTTGTATGTTTGCAAGAATTAACGGTAATGATTTTAAGGAGATTGATAAATTGCCTATGTGGGCTATATTTCTTGATGGTTACACCTATCATGCTCAGGCTCCGAACATGAGATTCTATGGCGATAAAGAAAAACGCGATGGAATACGTGATTCTAAAACGCATAGGATATTTTCATGGACGATGACATGGGAAGATATTCAGCTATTTGAAAATGACAAGGAGGATTCTTTGGGACTTAATTCAATTACCCGTTTAATTGAGTTCTTAAAAAATCCTCAGATGGGATATATCAGAGAAACCGCTTTTGGATGTATCGCCGATGCAGAAAACTTTATGGGACATGGAGGTGCACTTTATCAAGGTGAAATAACGATAGATGAAAGTTGCTATGACGAACTTACCGATTTCTCAACAGACGAGGACGTTGCTGAAGAAATTGATAAGGGTATATCATATAACTGGAATCTGCAACAGATTTATCCGGATATTGATAAAGATGAATGGATCGGATTTTGGAGACGATATAATTTACTGCAATTCTTCTCTAATACAACAAAGGCTGAATCTATTACAGACACGGATATGGTTGCTGTCGACCGGGATGAGATAAAGATGTACTATCCTGGACTGGAACATATAGTAGATGTTCTATTAGACCATAATATTCCATTCGGACCAGACGGTGATGTGGATTTAACCGATTCTGACGGAATCGTTTTAGCTTCGGCCGGAATGATTATCCGTGATTTAAAGGTTGTAATTGACCCCGTTGATGACAACTCTGAATCGATCTTTGAAACTGCTGGTTTTAAAATATTTACAGCAGAAAACTTTGATATTAATGAAATAACAAACATATAAAATTATGAGACTGTTTTTATCAGACACTTGTTATGAATCACTTTTTGATTTGCCTAAAAGAATACAGACAAAGGTGGTCAATTTCCAGAAAAAATTCCGTGAATGCACAACTTCCAATGGTATGCACTTAGAGCCAATAGCACAGTTTAATGACAGCTCAATGCGAACAGCTCGTATTGATGACAATTACCGTGCTGTAATTGGAATTATTGATAATAATGCATATCTCTTGTTTATTGGTACACATGAAGTTGCCTACAATTGGGGTATTAGAAAACGTCTGATATGGAATGATCATACTCAGGCGTGTCAATTGGTTACTGTTCAGCAAACAACTGAACTTGTTGCAAAAAAGGTTGAAACAGAACCTATGACATCATCTGATTCTGTATTTAAAGATGTTTCGAAAGAACAAATATTAAAAATTGGAGTTCCCGAGGATTTAATTCCTACGGTAATGAAGATAACCTCTCTTGATGATTTGGATCCATTGGAAGATTGTTTACCATCTGATGCATACGAGAATATTTTTAATTTGCTGGATGGGGTATCTATTAATGATATAATAGCTGAGATAGAAGAAGGCCAGGCCAAAGAGAACGAAGACCAACTTCTCAGCAATAATAACAAACGTAGATTTGTCGAACTCACAGATGATGAAGCCCTTCAACGTATTCTTGATAATGATACGGAAAAATGGCAAATTTTCCTACACCCAAGTCAACAGAAATTGGTGAATGCCGATTATAAAGGAACTATAAAAGTTAGCGGTGGCGCAGGAACAGGAAAAACCGTTGCAGCATTGCATCGACTTAAATTTTTGAGTACAAATCCTAATGCAAAAATCCTTTTTACCACTTACACAAGAACACTTAAAGAAAACCTTGAGGACCTGATAAAAAAGATGGACATCAATCAGAATAGATGTACATTGAGTAATATTGACCAGGTTTTAATTGAAATAGCCAAACAATACAAAATAAAGGACGGATATAAGGTTCTGGATTATTCCGGTAATGAAGAATCCATAAAATTATGGCGTGAGGTTCTTGAAACAGAAGTGACAGAATTTGATGAACAATTCTTGTATGATGAGTATATAGACGTTATTATCTATTTTGGAAATACTGATGCTAAGTCATATATGATGCAACAGCGTGTAGGACGTACTAAAGCATTAAGTCGTAAACAAAGAATTGATATTTGGAAATTGGTTGAAAAGTATGTGGCACTAAAAAATGAAAGAAAAGTAGTTGACAGACTTGAGCTATTTAATGAAACTACGAAATATCTTAACGACAATAATATTCGTCCCTATACGAATATTATTGCAGATGAGTTCCAGGATTTCTCAAATCCAGAACTTAAATTCTTACGTTCATTGGTAGCAGAAGGAAAAAATGACCTTTTCCTTACAGGTGATCCTATGCAACGAATATACAGTGGACGAAAGATCAATTTCAGTGCAGCCGGTATTAACGTAAGAGGTGTCAGAAGCCGAAGACTTAAGATTAATTATAGAACTACAGAACCTATAAAACGTGTCGCTGTAGGAGTGATAAAAGGCCAAGTATATGATGATATGGATGGTGGAACAGAGTCAATAAAAGGATATGTCTCTCTCATCCATGGAGGAGAAACGCCATTATATAAAATTGTTGACAATGCAAACGATGAAGTCATGCAAATTGTAGAATGGGTGAACCAATGTACTCAGAATAATATTCTTTTAAAAGACATATGTATCGCTTCTCCAAGCATGGGATTGATGAAGGACTTACAATCACACTTGCATGTTAATGGTATTGCATATAAGGTCTTAAAAGGAACATCGAAAGTTGGATCTAACAATGGCATTTCACTTTGTACATTCCATTCACTTAAAGGACTTGAGTTTAAAGTTGTTATTTTAATGGGAGTAAATGAACGGAATATTCCATCAAAGGCGACAGACAGCTATCCTTTTAATGGAATGGATGTACTTGAGAAAAAAGAGTTTCTTTCATCTAAACGTTCATTATTATATGTAGCAATAACGAGAGCAAGACAACTCGTCTATATGGTTGGTTATGGTGAACCATGTGGTTTATTGGATGATATTGTTGAAAAGAGCGGTTATGTTTCATAATGTTTCTATTTTTATGTGTATGTTCTAGGTTGCAAGATACTATATATGCTTTTCATGAAGATATAGATTTAGACAAGTAAAAAGAAAAGTTCGACATGGGTTAAAACCAAGTCGAACTCTTCTTATTTTACAGAACTCATTGCTATTTCAACGAAATCTTATTCGCCGTCTCTCGCTTCTTGGAATTTACCAAATCAGCATAAATCTGTGTGGTGGTGACATTCTTATGCGTCGGCATATTCTATCCAGTGTAAATATCTGTGACTAAAAATTTTTGATGACAATATGCAACTGCCTAGCAGCGTGAAATGTTACGTATTTTCTATGCAAGTATTATCTTACGATGTAAGAATTTCGCTAATAACCATAAAAACGGATGAAGTATATAAATATTAGAAATAGCCATGCTCGCAAATTACTATTAAAAATCAATGCAGAAAATAATTGAATAATAATTGTTCGTAATCTCGCACTATATATGTATGCTCTTTATGAATTATCCTCTTTTTACATTTTAACGGTTTCGAAGTAGCTCAGTATACGATTTTTGATATTGGGAAATCTAATATTCCTGTCAACTCTTTGTTGTTAAATGCGTTAAGCTTAGTTCGGCAGCAAATTACAAAATAGATATTAACGAGATTCGACGATATAAATTGCAATGATATTGATATATCTATTTCATTCTAGATGAATTGCAATCTTAGAAAATCTATCAGAAAATAGTATGTAGTTTAATTCTATATACAATAATGTTGTATTAATCCGCAAATTAATTAGTATATTTCTTTCATATTATGGACATGATTTCAGAGTGTTTTATTAAATTTGTGACGTAAAAGCAAGAAAAATATAAGATAATATATACAAATGTCATTATCAGAGCAAGAAATAAAATGTATATGATGGAACAGAATAAAGAACTGAATCGTCTAAAAGTGGTACTTGTAGAGAAGAAAAGAACTGCTAAATGGTTAGCTCAAGAATTAGGTAAAGATGCTGCTACAATCTCCAAATGGAACAGTAACACCTCTCAACCTTCGCTCGAGACACTTCGTAAGATTGCTGACCTACTTGAAGTAGATGTCAGAGAATTATTAATCCCATCAAGATAAAATAACGATATGATAAATTATTCTCCTGGACAGCGCATTACAGTGCGTGGTGAGGATTTCCTGATAACCAATGTAGACCGCAATTATAATGGTGGTCATCTGTTATATGTGAAAGGTCTTAGCGAATTAGTTCGAAATCATAGTTTCATATTTGATACTGATTTAGACAACAATATCGAGATTGTTAATCCCGCGAATACCCAAATTGTAAGTGATAATGATCCCCGTTGGCGGAAAACTCGTTTGTTGATAGAATCAGCTTTACGCAGTAATGCTTATTTCTCAAAGAAAATAATTATTGCATATAAAGGTGCTTTTGATGTTGCGGATTATCAAATGACACCTACTCTCAAAGCCTTAAAATTACCTCGGCCACGTCTTTTAATAGCTGACGGGGTCGGTTTGGGTAAGACCATAGAAGTTGGTATCTTTTTAGCGGAAATGATTCGTCGAGGACGTGGTAAGAGGATTCTGGTATGTGCCTTAAAAAGTATATTGGCACAATTCCAGGAAGAAATCTGGAATCGTTTTGCTATTCCTTTAGTGCGTCTTGACAGTATTGGCGTCGCAAAAATTCAAAACGAAATTCCTCTTAATAAAAATCCGTTTGACTACTACGATAAGACAATTATATCCATTGATACACTTAAAAACAATGGACGTTTCCGCGCATGGTTAGAAAAGACCCATTGGGATATCATCGTGATTGATGAATGCCATAAAGTGGCAAATGAAAGCAGTCTTCGGGGAGACCTTGCACAGTTCCTGGCACAAAAGTGCGATTCGATGATACTTACTTCAGCTACGCCTCACAATGGAAATGCTGAGTCATTTGCCAACCTGATGCGTATGCTTGACCCTATATCCATACCAAGGAACGGAGAATACACCAAGGAAGACATACAACCTTATTATGTTCGTCGCTTCAAGCATGATATATCTGATGAGCGTATCCGTAGTCAGTTTCAAACCCGTGAAGTAAAGAGTATTCCCGTACAACTTACCTTAGAGGAAGAAGACATTTTAAGCCTCCAGCATACACGTTTCCGTTCACTGCATGACGAGCAGAAGAATGATGCGTTGTTTGCCTTAACCGTGTTTAAGAGTTATCTATCCTCTCCTGTCGCTGCACTCAGAACCTTGGAGGAACGTTTAAAAAAAGATGACAGCAACGAACTCATGCAATTGACTGAACAGGTAAGGTCATTGGTGGATAGAAAAGAAGATAGCCGATACGATGCTTTTAAAGCTAAGTTAGCAGAATTGTGGAAAGCAAACCCCAAGGAACGAATTGTTATTTTCACAGAACGTATTGCAACCATGGAGTATCTGCAAAAACGCATTTGCAGTGAGTTTAAACTGACTGCCGAACAAGTAGTACGTTTTGACGGTTCGCTATCAGATACCGAACAAGAGGAAATGGTGAGCGACTTTGCAAAAGAAGACAGCAAGGTGAAAGTATTTATTTCCAGCGACAGCGGTTCACAAGGTGTCAACCTTCACTATTTCTGTCATATCATGTTCAACTATGACATTCCTTGGAGCTTAATAACCCTGGAGCAACGTAATGGCCGTATTGACAGATATGGCCAAAAGCAAACACCTGTCATCTATTATCTGGTTGCCAAAAGTGATAATACGGATTTACGTTCTGATTTTACGATTATAGACAAACTCAGAGCGAAAGAGCAAGAAGTTCACGATACACTGGGGGATGCCATGAGCGTAATGGAACTTTATAATGTTCAGAAGGAAGAAGAAGAGATTAAGAAAGCTATCATGACGGGTGATACAGAGGTTCTTGAACCTTCTGCAACCCGCCGCCGTGCCCGTGGAGGTTTTAAGAAAGCTGATGCAGTAGTTGCAACTCCGGCTACAGAATGTTTGTCAAGTAATATTTACGAAAAAAGATTCTCACTATATCCCGATGATTTAAGCTACTATAAAGACTTGTTTGCTGAGCTTGAGGCCGTCGGTAGCATTCGTCATGGCGATGTTATGCTTTATGAGGATGCAACAGTTCCTTATGTAGAAGTGAAAAACAACGAGGAGCTTAGAGATGTTCTTTACGACATACCTAAAGAAGCTTTTCCTCGTGATAACATATTCCGTTTATCTATGGATAAGGCATGGCTGAATAAAAGTATTGCAGAGTCACGAAAGAGCACCACAAGTGAGTGGAGTAAATTTCTGCCGTTGTATGACATTCATCCTATTATCAATTATTTGCTGACAAAATTTACGGCATCGCTACCAAAGGCACAAGCCATGTGTGTGCGCAGTACAACTCTGCCACAAGGGATGAGTTACTATCTATTCTATGGAAGTCATGGAAACGGATTGGGTCAGAACTTAGTGAGCAAATTCTTTATTGTTCCGTTAGATATGGAAGGAGCTTTGCGTGAACGTCCCTCATCACTCTATGATTTTACTCAAAAGTACCCCATACTGACACAATTCATGCAGGGCTCGTCTGATGAGGACATAAAAGTGGTTGAATCAAATATAGATAGAGCTATTGAAGAAGGATTGACTAAGTATATGAATGATGCGCAAGGTAAAGTCAGTTGTGAAATGGAGAAACAACTCAATGCATATAAAGAGAAACTAAAACTTTGGGCTGATACCGCCAACACACTTTTCCCGGATGAGAATGTCACCCTGACACGTCAGAATTTATACAAAAAAGAGCAAGAAGAGATTCAAAAGATAACCGACCAATCAAGTCAATTTTATCAGGACCTGTTCTCTCTTGATAATGCAGAACCATATATGCGCCTTCTGGCCGTATTTCATAATCTTTGATAGTTGTGGCAGACAATATAACATACAGATTTATACAGAATGTGGGAGACTACTTCCCCTCAGGTTATTTCACTGATGATTTTATAAACAAAGTACAAAGTTGTGCAGGATACAGTGCGGATGACATGAAAGCGCTGTGCAGTCCTTATGTACAAATTCGTGGAGAGTACGAAGAATATAAAAATTTCATTATCAATGCGCACGCCCGTAAAGAAGATGAAATTAAACATACACATGACTGGCATACCACGCTTCTGAAAAAGCTTGGTTACGATACAGAGAATGCTTATCAAGATCCTTACGTGGTGAAGGACGGAAGCTCGGATACTCCTACAGAGATTATCCCTGTGCGCCACATCATTCGAAGTGGTGACCACATTTCCATGCTTATCATGGAAATGCAAAACCTGATAACAGTCAACGAAACAGAACCGGACGGTCTGTTCAAACAACAATATGAAGATGAACGTGCTTCAAACGAGCAACGATATTATACCGGACAATGGAGACAAGTAATTCCGTCCCGATTCCTTGATCGTAATAAATATCGTTTTTCTCCAGCCATTATCAACAAAGCAATCACACAGATTTTCCTAATGCCGGAAGAGCGACGTCCTCACTATATTCTGATGTTGGCAGGTAATACGGTTTTCCTTTTCGAGCAGGACAAATGGGCCAGAGGTGCATATCTTCAGCTCTCCCTTGACGAGTTATATTTCCAAGGTCTGATAAAGAACTACCGACTTTACTTTGCCCTCTTCCATCTGCTGTGCTGCAAAGATACACTTGCGGCGGATGGTCAAACGGTTTTGATGGATACACTTATTGAAGAAAGCTATAAGAATGCCTACGAGGTAACTAAGGATTTAAAGGAAGGAGTAATCTTTGCCGTTGAGACTTTAGCAAACGAAGCACTCTATTATATGCATCATGTGGCAAACAAACCTTTCGGTAAATATATTCAGGAAACAGATTCTTATGATGAAACCGATGATGATTTTGAGACGGAAGTTAAAGACGATTGTCTGACACCATTGTCTATCGTTTGCTTTTCCTTTTCTATGCCGAAAGTCGTGAAGAGTTGGAGATTTTACCCATTGGAGATGAGGTGTATAAACAGGGATATTCTCTCGAATCGTTAAGGGATCTCGAGATGGTGCACCTTAACTCTCCAGCCAGTCGTGATGGGTATTTCTTTGATGACAGCATACATCATCTGTTTTCCCTGCTTGCAAATGGCCATCACGCAGATTTGTCGCTATCTAATAATAAGAGTTTCCGGGTACGCCCCATAGATTCTCCTCTATTCAACGATAAGAATCTGCACCATTTGGGAGAGGTGAGAATCAGAAATATCAAATGGAAAGAGATTATCCGTGCGCTCTCCCTGTCAAAGAAAAAAAATTATTGTGGTCGAATCAGTTATGCAAACTTAGGAGTAAACCAATTAGGAAGCGTGTACGAAAGCCTGCTTGCTTACCGTGGTTTCTATGCAGAAGAAGATTATATTGAAGTACACAAAGCCAATGAACCACAGGATGGAACATTCCTTGTCCCTTATAGCCGGATGAGCGATTTTGATATTTCAGAGGTTCTTTGTAATCAAGAGGGCGAACCGGTTATTTTACCCAAGGGTACTTTTGTCTATCGTTTGAATGGACGTGACCGCCAAAAGTCGGCTAGTTACTATACACCAGAAGTGCTTACCCGCAGTACGGTAAAATACACACTGAAGTCAATTATCGATGAGGTCCGTGAGAACAAGCGCCGTGCTACTGAATTACTGGAGCTGAAGATCTTAGAACCGGCTATGGGTGCTGCAGCTTTTCAGAACGAAGTAATCAATCAATTGTCTGAAGCCTATCTGCTTCATCAGCAGCGTCAGCTACGGGAAAAGGGAGTCCACAACTGGCGTATTGCTCCAGACCATTATCGTGATGAATTGCAAAAGGTAAAGGCTTACATTACAACGCATAATGTTTATGGAGTGGACTTAAACCCGACTGCAATCGAGTTGGGTAAACTCTCTCTTTGGCTTAACGTCATCCATAAGGATATGGAAACTCCCTTCTTTGCTAATCGGCTTACAGTTGGTAACGCCGTAATTGGCGCCTGGCTGAAAGTTTATAGTAAGAACCAGTTCTATGGCATATCCGATCGTTACGGTTCCAAATTAAAACCTAACAAGTGGTGGGAATGTGCTCCACATAAGGTGAAATTCTTCAAGAACAGTGTAAATCGTTCGGTGAACGAAGTATATCATTTTCTTTTGCCTGATGCCAATATGCTGGGCGTACGCAGCATCAAGGAACAAAAAGAACTACATCCCAATGAAGACCGACGCATGGGAACCATCTTAAAAGACTGGATTGCTCCTATTGGTGCATATGAATTTCAGATACTACAGCGTATTTCAGCTAAGATTGACATCTTACTGAAAGAACATTTTATTGACCAGCTTACCATTGAAAAGTATACCAACAACCGTAAAGAAGTGTGGGATGGCATTGATCACTCAGCGCAAGAATCGTTATTTAAGATTGAGGAACAAGTTGAAAGCTATGCTCAGAAACAAAGACTGTACGACACTCGTTATGGTCACAACAACGCATATCGCAAACTCAAACTTGTGATGGATTATTGGTGTGCTCTTTGGTTTTGGAGTTATGACGATACTCTATCACTTCCTACCCGTGAAGAATATTGGAAAGATATCGAAGCACTGTTGGCAGTTGATAATGAACGACTAGATCGCCGTACACGTTTGGCCTTAGAACGTACAGGGAAAGGCATGTTAGCTGAAGATGATACAGAGTTTAATCGAATTACAGACGAAGAAGCTCAGATTGTGGCTCGTACCCAAGAAGAACTTCTCACTGAGGCTCGTGGAAGCCGTTCTCTTTTTGCGGACGATGACCCTATGCGATTCAAAATAGTAGCTCGTCTGTCAGAACGTTATCATTTCTTCCACCCGATGCTGGAGTTCATTGAAGTATTCTGGTTGCGCGACGGATTTGACATTATTTGTGGTAACCCACCATGGATTAAATGGCAATATGAACCGCTTAATATTATTTCAGATAAATATCCGGAATATGCAATAAGAGGGGATCAAGATGCTGACGCGGTTGAACGACTTATTAAGAAAAACAACTATTTCAACGACCCTCTATTAAAAAAGTCTTGCGAAGATGAAAATATAGAATGCGCCTGTACCAGCAATATGCAAAACTCTCCAGTTTTGTATGCTCCTCTTAAAGGAAGTCAATCGGATTTATTTAAAAGCATTCTGTATAACTCCCTTGAGATGATTAATCCCAAAGGATACGTGGGTATGGTGCATCCGCCTACTCCATTTATTGAAGCAAAGGGCCAATTACTTAGAGAATATCTATATCCTCGCTTAAGATATGTTTTCCAATATGAGAACTATCTGTTGCTATTCAGTGAAGTTGAAGCAAAAAAGCCATTTAATGTATGTATATATGGACATCAACAAGATGCTATTGAATTTACATCCATGAGCGATGTTTTCCATCCTAATATGATTGATGCCAGTATTAATCATCAGGGTGACAGTATTTGCCAAGGACGATACATGGTTGATAATGAAGGAAAAAAACAATTAAGCTTAGAAGGTCACAAAGACCGCATAGTTCATTATAATCAAACTATGCTTAGAATGATTGCACGCGTATTTGAGAATTCAAATGAATGGCAAAGCTGCAAATTGGTTTCCATCCATTCACAAAAGGATATAGAACTAATAAACAAGTTGTCTCAATGCGGACATCTGTCTTCTGTTAATCCTTTTATAACAGAATGTTATCATGCTACTAATGCCAAAAAAGATAACACAATCAAAGAAGAAACAAAGTTCCCGGATTATGACAAGTATGAAATGATATTTAATTCAACCATGGTTAATTTGTCATCTCCATTTGCAAAATTGCCTCAATCCATCTGCAAGAAAGACTCACAGTATGATACTGTAGACTATACTTTACTTAAAGTAGATGATATTATCAGAACAAATTATCTGCCAAAGACTGATATCGTTAACTTTAAAAATAAAGTAGATGCAACAGGTACATGGTTTACTCGATATAAACTTGCATTAAAGAAGATGTTGGATAGCACTCACGAGAGAACATTAAAAGGAGGAATAATACCCCCAAAGGCGTCACATACCCACTCAATTATCTCGGCCTCTTTCAACAACGTAGAAGATCTTCTGATTTTTACTGGATTATCATCTTCTGTAATATTAGATTATTTTCTTAAAACCATCCGATGTAAGAATCTCACGTCATCGGTATTAAGCGAAATGCCTTTTGAAATATCAAATGATCTGAAGGAATCACTGATTGTAAGGGTTTTAAGATTAAATTGCGTGAATATATGGTATGCAGATTTATGGGCACAAGCATTCAATGCAAATATGTCAAACGAATCATGGAGTACAACAGATAAACGTTTGTCACCGTATTCTATTCTGACTACAGAATATTCTGCAGACTCCTTATTACGCAACGACTTTGAACGCAGACAAGCATTACTTGAAATTGATGTTATCACTGCTTTAAGCCTAAAGTTAACATTTGAAGATTTGGTTTATATTTACAAAAGTACTTTCGGTACAACACAGAAGTATGAAGCTGACACATGGTATGATGCAAACGGCAGAATTATTTTCTCAGTAAATGGAGATTCAAATCTTAAATTACCCCGAAAAGGAAATGCAAAACAAGGTATCCGAGGTTGGGAAGATATCCGAGGAGAAGCCATTACCGATGAACATAGTAATATCATCGGCTATCAAGGCACAACTCCAACTTATACTCATACTATCAATCCAACCAAAAGTGAGCTCTACGGTGGACAGAAACAAACTTTCGTTGCACCATATACCAAGTGCGATCGTATTGATGACTATCGTACAGCATGGGCACATTTTGAAAAGATATTTAACAAGTAAAATATGGCAAATTTTAAGGAACTGATAGATAGTATAAGAAAAGAACAAGTAACATTGTTTTTAGGGTCTGGCTTTTCTCGTAAGGCTGGAGCCCCAATGGCTAATGCTATTGTGACATCCTTGAAAGAATCTATGCCTGTTGACATAAAAGATGATTTTCGAGATGAGACCCATTTAGACTTGATTTCTGAAGAGTATGAACAGATTTATGGTCGCGAATCATTGATAAACAAGTTAGAGGAAATCTTCAAATTTATACCGACTGATACTTCGGATCACACATGTTTAACTAAAATACCACACATACGACATATTATAACCACAAACTATGACACATTAATTGAAGACGCTTTTGGCCCAGATAATTGTTATGTGGTTAGGACAACTGATGATTGTGTTAATTTGCCAAAAGATAAGACAATAGTATATAAGATACATGGTGATTTTACGAAAAAAGACAATATAATACTAACTAAACAAGATTACACTAACTTCTTTAGCAGTAACAACGAACCTCTTCTTTGGAAGTATATACAGAGTCATATACTAACAAATGATATGTTGTTTATAGGTTATAGCCTTGAAGATAGTAATATCTTTACGCTAATTCAAGAGATACGCAAGCAGGTTAAAGTTGATACAAGAAAATATTTTCTCATTGCTCCAGGACTTTACCATCATAAGATTAAAAGATTAGCAAAAACGAAAATTAAATACTTTAATGCTAAAGCAGAGGACTTATTTCCTGTCTTATTTGAAACATTAAACAAGAAGATAAAATCGGATTATCAAAGAAAGTATATATGCTTGGATACTTTTAGACGATATAGTAATCAGCACTTTTTGCAGCCAATAGTAGAAGAAGGTCAAAAAGAAAATAAGATTATTAGATTTGACTCTACTGAAAAAACAGATGTGAAGATTAATGTTTCCGGACTATCAAAGGAAGTAGCAGAAACCATAATGAGTCAAGATACCACATTATACAATTCATTTTTACCAAGAACACATATCCCTGCATATATGATAACTCGGGATATGATGAAGGAGTTAAATATAAGCATTAACGGCCTTACTATTGCTAATTATGATGATTGTAAAAATCTATTCATCTCTCCTACCGTGGAGACAATAAAGACAATCATTACAATACCTAGCATAAAGTTCAAGGAGAAGATAAAATTTCAAAGATATAATCCTAACAAGGAGCAAGTATGTTTTTTACTGGAAACTGAACCATATACCTTCAAGTTAGTTTTCTCCTTCTTGCCAAATAAGGTTCTGAATTGCACTTGCAATGTCAATTTAAAGGAGAATTGTAAAAACCTCCAAGAAGCTATTAAATGGATGGATTTTGTCATTGCTCTATGGAGCCAGGAGGAATTTATCATAAAAGCATTTGACAAGGTTCCTATCCGATTTCCGAAAACGAATCTTCATGAACTAAAACAGTTCAAAAAAATAAAGAAATACTACGAAAACACAAGTGACATAGAGGACTTGTATAACGTTGAATTTGAAACCATCGAAACTTACTCTGAGGATAATTTTCAAATAAGTGAATTGTTAATTCATTCACATCATGAGCATAACCTTAGAGAGAATATGCTTGGTCAAGAATGTACAGTGGAAGTGGGACAAGAACAAGAAGGCGTATGGGATGAAATTAAAGTTGGAGAAACGAAATATAGCCTTGCTTTAACTCAATCCTCATTGGAACAAATAGTTTTTAATGGTCAAAAATTCAATATAAAGAATAAAAACACCATAATACCACAATGCCAAATACTTGAGATTCAAAAAGAAAATGGCAAGGTGAGACAAATTACATTCAAGATTCTATCAGAATATGTATTTATAAAATATACGAACCGAGCATTAACTGAATTTGAGGAGTTTAGCAATTTGAAAAAATAAGTTAGTAATGGAAGCAGCATACTATAATCTATTATACGACGTTTTAAAAGGATACGACCATTGCACCCCTAGTAAAATTGTTAGTCTTAGAAACAACCAAATATTTGTTTTTGGGACGAATAAATATGGTTCGCAAAAACATGGCGCTGCAGGACTAGCTGCAAAAAGTTTTGGAGCTCAGGTTGGCATTACAAATGGTCCAACAGGAATGTGTTATGCGCTACCAACAATGGGGGTCGATATTCACATACTTGGAAAAGCTATATTACAATTTGAACAATTCGCACGTAATAATAGAGATAAAACATTTCTTGTTACACCTATTGGATGTGGCCATGCTGGTTTCAATGTAGAAGATGTCGCTCCTTTCTTTAAAGGATGTATTGCGTTGAAAAATGTCATGTTGCCTGAGCAATTCCTTTGTTTCTTCAGAAAAGAATGTATTGAAAAGTTACACATCAAAGAAACCAACAGTGCTAACAATAATCAAGAGGTAGATTACTATCTCCTCTATGACGAATCGGTACATCCTGTACTAAAATATCTCGAAGCACACTCAATTCCATTCTCAAAAGACGGTGGATTCTCACTTGTAGATGAGAATGACAATGTCATAGCAGAAGCAGAGTTGTGCATCGAATCAGAAAAGATTGTATTTTACCCTTACGACCAAAATAGCGAAAAGACTTTGGTTGCAGCGGGTTATACGATTATGTCTGTTAATGAATACCTCACTTCTAAATCTTAAGTCATAATATGTCTGTTAGATTAAATAAAGTATGTAGAGAGCTTAATATAGGATTCCAAACAATAAGTGAATTCTTATCAAGCAAGGGCTTTGAAATAGAGCTTAACCCTAACTTCAAACTTACTGACGAACAAGCATCTCTTGTTTACAAGCATTTTAGCGACAAGGAATATATACCTCGTCCTAAACCAATTGTACCAATAAACAACAGTTCGTCTTCAGATATCACTAAAATATCCCCACTCGAAGATTATGATTGGGAGCAATTTGAAGAGTCTTTGACAGAGGAATCATCAGAAGATTCTTCATCCTCTTCTTCTTTTCATAAACATGATATAGTTAGTGCGATAGTTATTTCTCTTAATAGAAGGGAGATTGTCGTAAATCTAGGTCATAAGATAAACGCAATTATTCCTGCAAGTGAGTTAAAATATAATCCAGACTTAAAGGTTGGTGATCAAATTGATGTCTATATTGAGGAAAATGGAAATAACCATGGACAGTTTGTGGTCTCACATAGAAAGGCGAGATTAAGCAAAGCATGGGATAAGATAAATGAAGTATACAATAGCAACGAGACCATTAAAGTCTATGTAAAAAGCCGCACAAAAGGCGGTCTGATTGTGGACGCATTGGGTATGGAGGCATTCCTTCCCGGTTCCCAGATAGACATCGTTAAGGTGTTTGACTATGATAGCTATATCGGGAAGACTCTCGATGTAAAAGCTATCAAAATCAATACTGAATACAAGAACGTAGTTGTCAGTCATAAAGAGGTTGTTTCTGAGAATCTGCAGAAAAGGTCAACGGACAAGACTTTGCTAAAAGATATTTGGCAGAAGCACACAGAAGTTCAAGAACACATATTACGTCAAAGAACTGAACCTATCAGTATTGTCCCTTCATTGACAACCATCGTCAACGAAAAACTTCATGTCAGAATAGACACTTCGGACAATACAGATTTCCTGAAGTCGAGAATTATGGATTCTCTTGGCATCTCTGATCAGGATTGCCATTTTGATGATGGCTATGTTTTTGCTCCGTATAAAAACTGGAGCAAATTAGATGAGCGCGAGAAATCCAGAATCAGCACACAGGCAAACAAGGAATATATTTCTTTCTCTTATTATCCAGTAATTGACGGCAAGATAACTGATAGCAAAGCTCAGTTTACCGGTGTCAGAGAATTACTTGATAAACTGGAAATCGAATACGATTTTGATAAGAAGCGACGTTTGCAAATTTCAATCAACGAACTTCAACGTCTTAAAGACAATGAAGATTTCCAGAATTTACAGGTTTCACTTCCTGATGAAGCATCTGCTATTATACAGACATATCCAAGTATATTGTACTACTTGGAAAGAGTGTGTCCAAATCATAATTTCAAGAATATCGAAGTATTTAAAGATACCTCTCAACTATTAGGCGGAGTTTCAATAAACAAGCAGCTTGTTGTCGAAGGAGGCTTCTTTAACAAGGATACGCTCACTCAGTTGGAAGAATTGTTCGAGCTTAGAATGTGCAAACTGGAATATGAGTTTAAGATAGACAAATCCGCCATTGGTCAATATGACTGGAAGAAGAACAAGTTTGGACTTCCTATATCTGAACAAGGTACGATTCTATTCCGGAAGAATGTGAAGCTTTCGGTTACCGACATCTTTGAAGATGATGATATCGACGTTTTAGATGAAAGTCAGGAGGAGCCCCCAATATATACCGACTCCTTAGCTTTTAACAGTCAAGATACTACAGATATACACTTCGAGTACACTTTGGACTGCCAAATCATAAACCGGATATTTGGAAAGGGGAATTATAGAGTTATCCCTCGTTTCTTCTATAAGTACAAAGAAAACAGAAACTGGGCAACTACAGAGGAATTAGACCGTTTCAATGATCAGATACATACCGAACTTAAAGGGAAAGTCGGTATTGAGAAGAATGGCTCTTCAATTGGTATTGACTTCAAGTGGAAAGAAAATAGCTTGCCAGAGATTCTTACCCAACTCAGTAGAGAATACGGATTCATAGACTTTGGTCTATTCAAGAAGGGTCATAAATGCAACTTTGATATTAAGTACAAAAAAGCGGAGCTTACAAACATCATGGAAGAACTGCATGATTCATTTGATAAGCTTAATGTGGAACTAGTAAAGAAAGGTACCGAACTTTCGTTCTTTAGGGAATTTGACAATCTTGAAGAACTTATAGCATTCAGACCACAACTTCAAAATAAGCTCAATTCATTTGACGCAAACCGCTACAAGTGTATAATCAACGACATACCTGCAGGCTACGTCAAGTTATTATACTATTACGACAAGAAGAGCCATGATGAGGAAAGAGTCGATGCTATAAGGGAATTGAAAGGCGCAGATTTCTCTATTGGTGATTTACCAATCGGTAAGCTGATTCGAATTTCCAACTATCCTGAAATCGTTATTGATATATCGGGTGATAATTATGAGGTCACAAAACAGTTGATAGAAGAAATCCAGGTGTCTTCTATTACACCTGATTTGTCTGGTGATCTTGAAAAGCTTGCCCGTCTTAAAGAATCATTGAATAGAATCGTCCAAGGACGAGATGTTGAAAATGTTTCTTTAGGTGATTTTATCTTTGATGCCTCAAAAGCAGGAGGAATCAAAGATTTTGAAGAATCAATAAGACTGGAAGAACAGGAAATAAGCAAGCATATCCTAAATGGCAAGATAGACAAAAATCAACCGCAGAAGACAGCAATAGCAAAAGCATTGCTGGCTCCTGACCTCGCCCTTATCCAAGGACCTCCGGGAACTGGAAAATCTACTGCCATCGCAGAATTGATTTGGCAGCATACAAGAAAATATCCTGATAAAAGAATACTTCTTACATCAGAAACAAACCTTGCCGTGGATAACGCGATTGACCGTGTGGTAAATCCATATCATAATCTCATTAAACCTATTCGTATTGGTGATGAGTCCCGTCTTGAAACAGAAGGTCTGCAATTCTCATATTCTGCTATGTACCGTTGGGCAAAAGGCGAAGATTGGAATGCAAAGAAGAAAAATGCTTCAATCAACGATGATGATGACGATGAGGAAAATGACGTTTACACTGATATGGATTCCATTTATGAAGCTCCAGAAAAACTGATACTTCTAAACTGGATGGAAAATATCGGTCGTCGATTGGATTCCGATAAAATGCCTTCTGTAGCTCAAGAGCTTTGGAAGGATTTGCTGGAAAATCCAACTTCAGAGCTGAAGAACTTGTTTTTTGACAACTATATTAAGAACTGCAACGTTATCGGTGCTACATGTAGTTCTATTGGTCAAAAAAACATTATTATGTCTGAATCTATCGAGAATACTGGTAAGAGAAACAGTTTTGTCCCTACCAAATTTTATCGCATATATAGACAGATCTTCGCCGACAAGGAGGGTGTATATAACCCCAAAATATATTTTGATATGGTAATTCAGGATGAGTCAAGTAAAGCAACTCCTGCTGAATTGTCTCTGCCGTTAATATACGGTAAGAAGAATGTGATAATTGGCGACCATAGGCAGTTACCTCCTATGCTTTCAAGAGAATCGTTCATCAACTCATTTGATTATCTTATCAAGAGAGAGAAGAACGATGATGAACGTCAGAAGATGAAAGAACTAAGGAGCTACGTTCTTAAGAATTTCAAAACTCTTGAAATCAGCCACTTCGAACGTTTGTTCACCCAGATTGACGACAACCTGAAGGGTGTTTTCAACTATCAATTTCGTATGCATCCGGCTATCAATGACGTTATTAAACAATTCTACAAAGATGAAGGTGGCTTGGAATGTGGTCTTACTACCCCTATTGATTTAGGTGTCGATGACCCTGACTATATTAATAATGGCGCATCAAGATACCATGGCATCACTGCTGGTCCAATCAATCCTGAGACCCACGTTTTATGGATTGATTCGTCAAGTCCAGAGATGCTTGATGGTACATCTCGTGTGAATTATGGAGAAGTTGCAATCATAAAGAAGTTGCTGACAGATTTCAACGAATCTGAATCATTTCATAACTACGTAGATAGTTGGGATAGTGTTGATGATAAACAGATTGGTCTCATTTCTTTCTACGGCAAACAGCTACGCCTGTTAAAAGATATGACAAGAGAATTTGACAGCTCGCAAATTCCTGTCAGAGTTAGTACGGTGGATAGATTCCAAGGTATGGAGAGGAACATTATTATTGTATCAATGGTGAGAAGCCATTGCATACAGAATGGAAAAAATCAGAAACCTAATTTTGAACGTTATCCAGTAGATGGATTCCCCAAACAAGAAGACTTAGGTTTTGCTCAATCCCCTAACCGTTTGAATGTCGCACTTTCACGTGCGAAAAGATTGCTTATAATTGTTGGAGATAGCAAATTATTCAGAACCAAGGATATATATGAAAATGTATATCAGACTATTGCTGACCCTAACAACAAATATGGAAAAATAATAACCGCAAGTGAATATGGACTATAATAAGATTCTGCAAGAAGGAAATCTCATATACTCTTCATGCCCATCTGACAACAAGTTCAGAGAGTGGAGATTAAGTAAGACCATATGCAGTGTGGTCTACTATATAACATACGAACTGTCAAAACTGGATAAAGTTATACTGCTTACATTGCAATACAATGGAAAGTTGTATGAAAATCAGCTTGCACGCATCTTAGGATTCAATGTAGAAGACGATTTTGATTCTACTCCTAAAAGATATGCAGACCAGGGAGAAAAGGACATATTTAATGGTATCCTCTCCCAACTGACTACTTTCGGGCTGATAAATATATCTGAAAAAGAGGTATCGTTGTCACCTCTCGGTAAATTGGCACTGAAGAAAGGTGTTAAACACTCTTTCCATCGTGGTGTTATGGCTTTGATGCAATGTTTTGACATCGCACAGAAAGAGTCCTCAGAATACAAGATGTTCCCATTCCGTGATGCACTTGGAGTAACATCCTCCATACAGGGAAAATCTGACCTCCCATACGACGATTTTAACCATGATGGTATTGAGGAAGAACTCTATGATACCTCCTCTGAGCTCATAGCACGTCTTTCACTTCAATGCAGTGCCGACGTAAATATCTGCCGTGCAGAAGAATTAATAGAGTCTCGAATGAGTGAGATTCATGTTGATTTTAGACTGTATGAATATGAGAATGCTAAATATCCGTTTGTTTTCTACAACAATGAATTTTCTGAAGCGACTAATCTTCTTATGCATCAAGAATGCAATAATGATTACATTAACCAGAAAATCCATATCGGTGAATATTTGCATCTTGTTAGAGAAAGTCATAAAGAATTGAACTATGTTTCAATGATGCCATACATAGACGTATGGAATCTTAATGACTTCCTTGAAAGCGAGCATCTGAACTGGAAAGACCAAGAACTATTTGCTGAAATTGCGAAACAGGCAAATGGTTCCCATTGGAATACCATATCTGTTGTTTCCCCAACAGATGCCCTTAAACTGTATCTGGAGAATTATACAGATTCCTTGGAATGGATAGCTCTGTCATCACGCTATGATGATGATTTCATCGTTGAGACCGCTACTAGATATCCTTGGGATTTTGAAAGTCTGTCGGCAAACAGAAGTATTGATTTCGTCAAGCGTCTCATTGTCATCCCTAAGCTCCATGAAGGTGTAGACTGGGATTGGGAATCTATTTTGGAAAGACTTGATGATGAGTTTGTACTTGAAACCATAAATTTTATTCCATACGATATGTACTCTGTAACAGAGAAATACATATCTAAGTATAATTCGATAATAGCAAAATTCCCTGAGAGAAAATGGAACTGGGAATATATTTCGACAAATGCGGGTCTTGACTATGTATTACAGAATATCAATGCGTTTGCAAAAGATATTCATCTGGACGTAATTATGTCAAGGGCATTTACCTCTGTGGAATGGGCAGAAGCATATTGCAACTCAAGCGAATTTGCTTTTGCTGTAATTGAAAAAAAAGAATGGTTGCAGAATAGGTATAATGCAAATTCTGCTGATTACATTTGGACAATTAAAGTTATTGATTGGCATGAGAAACTAGGCTTTATTTCATGGAAGTCGGTTAACAATTCTGATGGATTTGAATGCAATAAAGGAGTCGTTTGGAATAGTACGATATTTGAAAAATATCACGATAAGGAGTTCTCTGTAAAAGGTTTAAACCATATCACATCATCTATTACAGAGGTAAGGATAATTGACATTTATCCTGATTTCAAATGGGTCTGGTCTATTCTCTCTGCGCGTGACATCGTTGTTTCTGACATTGAATTTATCAAGCAGCATTTAGCTTTCATCACTTACTCTAAGGCTATTCCGTTAATAGCAGCAGAAAACCTATCTCAGCTGTATGCAATAGATGAATTCAAACAGTTAGTTACAGAACAGGGTGCTTGGAATAAATTAACAGCTCATATTGAGAAGAAAACCATTCTGCAAAATATAAGCGACTCAAATTGGGACTGGAGTATTATAACTCAGAATTTCTGTGATACGCTTAATTTTGCGGCTCTCTCTAAACTGAATGTTTTAGATCGTCTTGATTGGGATTACATCTCAAAGAATGCAGATATTGATAAAATCAAGAAGAATCTTGATAATTACGAAGACAAATGGAAATGGGCTACATTAACCACTCGTCTTGATCATGATTTTATTGTAGAGAACCTTCCTGAATACTACCTACTTTGGGATTGGGAATATATAATAGAATCTGTTCTTACTGAAGAAGACCTTGCAAAATCTGAATTAAGAATACAGATTGCAATCATTCTGTCAATGCTCGAAAAAGAAGTTAGAGCTTCTATTTGGAGCAAGCTTACAGCTCGATATTCAACAAATGATATTCTGGAAATAAACAGAAATAATTCCCTGCTGATAAATAAACAAGTTTCTTATGAATGGGATTATTCTGATTTATATAACAGAAGTGATTTTGATATTGATGGATATTTAAAGTCATATCAAGAATTTGGTATTCCTGTAGACTGGGATGCTCTTTCTGCCTCCAAATCTTTGAATAAAATTCTTTTTTGGAACAAGAAAGTTATCAAAGATTTTTTCGTATGGGAGAATGTGGTACTTGAAATCCTAGGTAACGAGGATTTCCATTGGAATTTCCAGTATCTATCTACCCTCTCATCAATTAACTGGTGCGATAATATTCTTAGAGTACGCAGTGAAGAATGGGACTGGAATTATCTTTCAGAAAACAGCAAATGTTTTAGTTATAATAGTAAGAAGCCAAATGAGATACTAAAGCACATTGAGAAATTCTCTGCATATCTTGATTTTGCCATTCTCTCAAAACGACATGATGTCAAGCTGACACTACGAATGCTTACATCATTGATTGAGGAGAAATGGGATTGGAAAGAAATATCTTCTAATAGAGGATTTGAATTATCTGCTGAGTTCGTCACCGAACATGATAACCTTTCGTGGGATTGGTATAAATTGACATCAAGAAGAGACTGCCAATTTACCATAGAATATATCAAAGAACATAAAAACAGAAACTGGGACTGGTCTGCTCTTTCAAGAAGGAACGACCTCAATCTTAATGCCGATATTGTAATTTCTCTGATAGATAAAGAATGGGACTGGAAGGAAATTCCGAAAAGGCTCTTATTAACAGCCTTGTAGCTAAAATCGATGAATTCAACGCAAAACTGAACATACCGAAAACATTGAAAGATTTCGGTATCAATGAAGAAGAATTCAAAGAGAAGATTGCTAAGATTTCCGAGCTTGCGGTAGGAGATGCATGTACAGGATCTAACCCGAGAGCAATCGACCCGGCAGCTATGGAGAAACTGTTCACATGTACATATTACGGAACAGAAGTTGACTTCTAAAATTTAACACAAAAATACACTGGTAATTGATAAACAATAAAGTGATATCAACCTTTTAAATAGTGATTTTACACAAAAATGGTTGGCAGGTGTGAACTGTAAAGTCGCTGTCTTGATAGAAGTATCGTGACAGCGGCTTTTTGTAATGGAGTCTTTTGGCACTTACGGAGATTTGAACTTGCCATAGAGTGGATTTTGGCGTATTATAGTTAAGAGTGAAATTTTCAAGGAGGAAGACCATGTATAAGATAATGAAAGCAGAAAAACTGGCAGACAAGATCTTTTTGATGGATGTGCACGCGCCGC
>ENA-OPSV01000531-OPSV01000531.1-human-gut-metagenome-genome-assembly--contig:-NODE-531-length-30685-cov-2.161704_pt1 | contig 30685 bp, 22 predicted proteins | sample MGYA00241460_ERZ501912 | MGnify/ENA primary metagenome ERZ501912 (study PRJEB25962, sample SAMEA2042402) | human gut metagenome | biome: human gut; feature: human-associated habitat; material: faeces...
ATTCGATCGTGCGGTTTCTTTTTTTTGATGAGGAGTTTTTTTGTGTATTTTTATAAAAAGATAATTGATAAACAACTCATTTTATTTTTTAATTCATCGAATTTCCTTAATTTCAACTTTCGACAGCACAACTTCCCTTTGCTGCTACTACAAAAGAGTGTGTGAAATGGGGGATCAGATAAAGAGGGACTGTATCGATTTCTATTTTTATAAATTGTGTGACCATCACGCTTCACAAAGTCAAATATTGATATGAAGATAAAAAATGCATTCACAATGAATGTCTTATGATTATATGGATGATTTTAACGATGTCTCTATTCAAGTATAGAATAAAAATTTTTATCCAACGGGCTTTAATGATTTTGTTGAAAATATAGAAAGTAGGCTAAAACCACCCCGTCTGACCGGATGCTCTATGTTGTAGAAGAACGACGGTAGCTTTCGGGGGAACTACCCGAAACACGACTGAAATATTTGGAAAAGAGTGACTGATCGTTAAACCCTAACTCATAGGTTATCTCCTTTATGGTCATGGGTGAATTGCGCAACAGGATCTGCGCTTCGAGTACGATGTATTCCTCTATCCACCGTGCGGCACTGCGTCCGCTCACCAGTCGGATTACAGTAGTAAGATGGCGGGGTGTCAGTGAAAGTTCGCCGGCATAAAATGATACGCGCCGTTGCTTACGGTAATGGGTGTGTAGCAAATCGAGGAAATCATAAAAGATCTTCTCACTGTGCGACGCGGGAGTGGCAGTGTCTTCCAGCCGCCGACAGATATTACGTACTTGACAGAACATACCCAGGATGAGCGGATAAAGAGTATCTGCGGAATCTCTCAAACCAGGAGCATCGGCGCAAAGACATAGGAGCTCGTAGAAGCGAGTCAACCGCCCGTGCTCATCATCATTGACGGCAATGAAAGCATCACGTATCGCAATCTTTCCCAAGGTACGTTCTGCTAAAACAAGCTGCCTCCAAAAAGATTTGGAAAGCAACAGCCCCACACATCGGAAGCCGGGGCTACGACTTACAATACGACAGGCACAGGGGGCGATGAAACACAACAGGTGTTCACGGTTGAAGCGATAGGACTGTAAGTTGATATCCAATTGCATTTCTCCATCCAGACACAAAAAAAGACAGGGTATGTCTATCTTTACCGGATTATCGTGTGTGCCGAAAAGGTCATTTTCGCGCCAAATCACGAAAGGAGTCACCTCTTTACCCAACTGCAAACGTTGAAGTAATTTATCGAATGTAAATATAGGCTGAATCATACAAATAAACATGCAAATAGGGTCAATAAACTATTTAATCCTCAATAATCGTACGAATATACAAATGAAATACAGAAAAGCACATTTACAAGCGTGAAAAATCTCCGTTACTTTGTATCGAAATCAAATCAGATGACAATGAACAAAAAGTTATTGACTATGGCGCTCTCACTGACGGTTATTCCGTCAGTTCTTTTGGCGCAGAAATCGGCTACGGAACACACTATCCGTGCCAACGAAGCTGTAAAGACGGAACTGAATTTCAACGACCGTCAGGATTATGAAGATGCCAACCGGGGCTTTATCGCAAGTATCGATGGAAACGCTGTACTGGACAAAGAAGGCAAAGTTTCTTATTCTGTGGAAGAATGGGATTTTCTGAAGAGCAATACTCCTCAGACAGCCAACCCGAGTCTGTGGAGACAGTCGCAACTCAACCGCATAAACGGACTGTTTGAAGTGATACCCGACAAACTTTACCAGGTGAGAGGATTCGACATAGCCAACATGACTTTCATCCGTTCTGACAATGGTTGGATTATCATTGACGTGACGACTACAGATGCCGCTGCCAAGGCGGGCTATGACCTCATTAAGAAGCATGTGGCAGACCTACCTGTACAAGGCGTAATTTTCACCCACCCTCATGGCGACCATTACGGAGGTATCGCTGCGGTGAAGGAGGCTTCATCTAAAAAGGATTTCGACATCATCGCTCCCAAAGGCTTCATGGCCTCGGCACAAAACGAAAACGTGCTGGCCGGAGTGGCTATGACCCGCCGTGCCACTTATATGTATGGTTTGCAATTGCAACCGGGTGAAAAAGGTACATTGGGTTGTGGTCTGGGACAGCGTATGTCAACGGGTAGCAAAGGTATCGCCCGCCCTACCATTGAAATAGCAAACACCGGAGAGAAACATACCATTGACGGCGTGGAGATGGAGTTTGTCTATGTACTTGACACAGAAGCTCCCGTGGAAATCATGATTTGGCTTCCGCAATTGAAAGCCTTCTGTACGGCAGAAGATATGACGCACAACATGCATAATCTGCAAACGTTGCGTGGTGCGAAAGTGCGCAACGGACTGCTGTGGAGTAAGGCGGTGGATACGGCTATCGAACGTTACGGAGACCAGGTGGAGGTGTCATTCTCCACCCATCACTGGCCCACTTGGGGCAATGAACGCATCGTGAACTACTGGGAAGCTCAACGTGATATGTATCGCTATCTGCACGACCAGACCCTGCATTTGGCTAACCGTGGGCTGACTCCTGATGAAATTGCCGAAGAGATGAAACTCCCCGCTTCGCTGGCATCGCAGTTCAACTGCCGTGGCTACTACGGTACGCTGAGCCACAACGTCAAGGCGCAGTATGACCTTTACTTCGGCTGGTTCGATGGCAATCCGGCACATCTTAACCCGCTGCCCCCTTCGGAATTGGGTGCCAAGTATGTAGAAGCTATAGGTGGTGCAGATAAAGTGCTCGAAGTGGCCAAGGCCTCGTATGCCAAAGGTGAATACCGCTGGGTAGCTACGCTACTGGATAATCTCGTTTTTGCCGAACCCGAAAACAAAGAAGCACGCCAGTTGTTGGCCGACACATATTCCCAATTAGGCTATCAGGCGGAAAGCGGTCCGTGGCGTAACTTCTACTTGACTGGGGCTCAAGATTTATTCAAGAAGAATGTGCCTTACACATCAAAACTCATCAATGACGGTGTATTGTCCCAGATGGATATGGGCACTTTGCTCGACTACTGCGCAATCCAGTTGAACGGGGAGAAAGCTGGCGGAAAGGAAGCTGTTATCAACATTAACTTCACAGATACGAAAGAGAAGGTGATGCTGATGCTCAATAATGGGGTGTTGAATCACCGCCTTGGCAGCCAGGATAAAAAAGCTGACCTGACCATGGAGATTGCGAAAATGGATTTCGTCAAACTGTTCTTCGGCAGAACGGATTTACAAACTTTGCATAAGACGAACAAGGTGAAAACTACCGGAGACACCAAAGCTATAGATATTATCCGTAGTGCCTGCGAACCGGCAGATCCTAACTTCAACATTGTGTTGCCGTAAACAGGAACAATATATTGATTTTTAACATGGCGGGTACATAGATGTGTATCCGCCTTTTTCGTATCATCGCATGTGACTAAGTTTGCATCAGCAGACATAGCAAATTTGTTCTCCTGTCTCCTCCCTCAAAATGATCAAAAGCCACTAATAGAAGGATCTGGTACAAAACTATGTACTTCTTTCGATTTCAAACACTTTGCATTATTTTCTCCAAAGCCATCTGTATGTGAGCGAGTTTTCGTATATTTGTTCTCTAATTGATGATTATAACTGAAGATAAAGTTCCTGCCGTCGATTGAATTTATTATTGGGTCGGTGAGAATGGGGAATACGATTTTATTTATACTAAGCTAAACGAACAAATTCGTTTGTTTTTCGTTTTGCTATCGAACTGTGTTTTATTATGGTCGAGATAAAAAAAGGGCATCTGTTGAAAGCTGTACTCTTCGATATGGACGGCGTATTATTCGATTCGATGAAGAATCATACGTTAGCTTGGTATAGAGCTTTGTCTTCCCGGAAGATCCCTTGTGAAAGAGATGAATTTTATCAATATGAGGGAGCTACAGCCGAATGGACAATTAATTTGATTTTTGAGCGGACCTATCATCGGCAAGCGACTAAACAGGAGATTGAAGAACTATATACCTTAAAAAGTAAATATTTTAATGAGTTGCCTGAGGCCAGGCCTATGCCAGGGGCCAAAGAGGTTTTGAAGATCGTCCGGGAGCACGGTTTATTGCCCGTTGTCGTTACCGGTTCCGGTCAACAATCGTTGTTGAAACGGTTGACCGAAGAATATGCCGGTTTTGTCGATGCTTCGACTTTGGTGACTGCTTTCGATGTCGAGCATGGTAAACCCCATCCGGAACCTTACCTGAAAGGCCTGAAAAAAGCACATGCTATACCCGACGAAGCTTTCATTATAGAAAATGCACCTTTGGGGGTAAAAGCCGGTGTAGCGGCTGGAGTTTTCACTATCGCCGTGAATACAGGGCCTATTCCTGAAAAACAATTGCAAGAGGCCGGAGCTGACTTGATCTATCCGGATATGTCGGCTTTACAAAAGTATTTGCCGCAACTATTGGCCGGACATCATAACCGGGCCTGAATTTTCCGGATTGCTAATCTATCGTATATCCAGAGAAATAGGTTTGAACAAAAACCCATTGCCAATATAACCACCCATATCCCGGAAGGATTGCATTTCTCCCAGAATAAATGAGTTAATTCTTGACCCGATAGCTGGAATTGCCGGGCTACTTCTTCAAAATAAGCATTGTTCGAAAGCTGATCCGATAGTTGTAAGCCCTTCTCTGCTACTAGTTTCCGCGCCATAACTACTTTATCCGACATTTGCTGATAGACGCCTCCGGAAATAATACCGGCAAACACCTTTCCTAGAAACACTGGTATAAAAGAAGGTGTTTATATACATGTTTACCTTAAACGCAGATATATTTTTTCTTTCTATTCCGATTTCGGGTTTTATACCGTCAGACCGGGTCGTCTGGAACGGTCCGCTAAGGCTTTCCTTCTCTGACCGGCGGAACTCCTCACTCCGTTCGTCAGTGATAGAAAAAGCCAGTGTAAAGGCATGGGGACTGAACGTTACTTACGGCTTCAAGAAACCAAAGAAAAATCGGGCTTTGTCCATGCCTTTTCAAAGTTATAAATTATCGAATTATTAATTAATGTACAAATGTACGACTGAATAATTCTACTATAAATCGGGACATTGCTGCAAAATGGATTGCATAATGACAGCTGCAGCCTCGGCATCGGCCAGGGCATGATGATGATTTTTCAGGTCATATCCGCAAAAGGAAGAAACGGTATGCAACTGATAATTTTCCAGTCCTTTAAATAATTTCCGGGAAAGGCGGTAGGTACAGTAAAAGGAGTAACCGGGATAATCCATTTCGTAAAGCCGAAAGACAGCTTTCAGGCATCCCTCGTCGAACATGCTATTGTGAGCCACCAAAGGTATCCCTTCAATCATCGGAGCAATTTCCCGCCATACCGTAGGAAAAGCCAGAGCTTCCTCGGTATCCTCCCGACTCAAACCGTGAATAGCTGTATTACGCCGGGAATAAAAATTCGGTGCAGGATGAATCAGACTGTAAAACCGGTCTTCGATCACCCCCCGGTTCATCACGACGATCCCCACCGAACAAACACTGGTCTGCTGCCAATTGGCTGTCTCGAAATCTATTGCAGCAAATTTCTCCATTTTTACTTCAGCATTTATTTAGACAAAAATACATCATTAAAGCTTAAGATTTTCAAAACCCAGGCAACTGCATGACTACTGTGGGTATCAGTAACAGAAAACCCAGGACGACAAACAACAGGAGGATTTTGGCAAACCATTTTACCCACACCTCATAGGGAATGCGGGCGATTCCCAAAGCACCGATCAATACGGCGGAGGTGGGCGTGATCATATTGGTAAAGCCATCACCGAACTGGAAAGCCATCACTGTAGCTTGCCGGGAAATACCGATGACATCCGAGAAGGGAGCCATAATCGGCATCGTCAAAGCAGCTTTGGCCGATCCCGAAGGGATAATGATATTGATCAGCGTCTGAATTACATACATCGCACCAACCGAAGCCACTCTTCCGGCCTCGTTCATCAGGGAAGCCAAGGCATGTAATATAGGATCGATAATACGCCCGTCCTGCAAAATCTGGATGATACCTCCGGCCAGTCCGACCACAATAGCCGCCGATAAGATATCTTTGGCTCCTTCGAGAAACAATTTGATGATGCTGTCGGTATCTTTGCCCGCAGCATACCCCGTCAACACTCCCATCGCCAGAAAAATCGCCGAAATTTCGGGCAGATACCAACCATGCCCCATCACTCCGATCACCAGAAAAATGACCGTAAAAGCCAGGATAGAAAGGATAAAAAAATGGAAAGATTTCCGTAGCCCCAACCATCCGAACAAAGCGAACAAAACCGTACCGACCGGTACAGCATAAAAAGTGACCGAAGCATTCCCCAAACTAAAAGTAGTAACCGGATAAACGACAGCAAAAATAATCAGAGACACGAGAATCAATCCATACACGATATAAGAAGCCACCGGGATCGTATAAGCAACCTCTTCGCCACTTTCGGTACGGCGATTCCGCCAATATTCGTCGGCCCGATACATCGGGGAAAGGGTCGGATTGCGTTTCACCCGGGCCGCATAGATCAACACACAGGCAACTAAAATCACGGTGAGCAAAAACCAGCAAAACAAGCGGTATTCAAAACCGGAAAACAAAGGTAAACCGGAAAGTCCCTGAGCGATACCGATGGTAAACGGATTCAGGATCGCTCCGGCAAATCCCACGTGGGCCGCAACATAGACCATACACAATCCGGTAATCGAATCATACCCCATCGAAATAGCCAAAGGTACAATGATAATCACAAAAGCCAGCGTTTCTTCGCTCATACCGAAAACAGCCCCGAACATACTGAACAAGAAGATAATCATAGCGATCACCAGATTGTTCACCCCGATCCGCTTCATAAAACGATGCCGTTCCAATCCCTGCGTAAAACGCAAAAAAGAAAAAATCCCGACATCGATCGCCCGGCTATTGTTCATAATCTGAAAAGCCCCGCCGATAATCAGTAAAAAGGCTATGATTCCGGCCTGCTTCTCAAATCCTTGCAACAAAGCGGAAAATACCTGCCAGGTCTGTGGAACCGATTCCACCGCATGATAAGAATTATCGACAATCACCGACCGGGTCGTTCCGTTGACCTCGACGGTATGGCGACTATACTCTCCCGCCGGAATAATCCAGGACAAGACGGCACAAAGCAGAATAATCGAAAAAATAATCGTATAAGTATGAGGAATCTTTTTCAGCATAGCACATTAAATAATTAAACTTTTACGACACGCATACGGTGAGGGAACAAAGGTATATATATTTTTTTATTGATCTATGTTTTATTCTACACATCGCGGGAAAAATCGGTTAGACGATTAACAATCCGGGGAACAGTTTTTGTCGTACAACAAATTATTGCGAAATTTGCAATTCCAGAGACATCCTGGGCATAGGCACTTTCGTCCGACAAAAAACGAGTTAGAAATGTATACAGCAATCAGAAAAATCATTGAAGCAGCCTGGGAGAACCGGGAATTATTGAAGAAAGAAGAGACCCGGTCGGCTATCGATCAGGTAATCGGGTTACTGGACAAAGGGAAATTGCGCACGGCTACTCCAACCGACGAAGGTTGGCAAGTGAACGAATGGGTAAAAAAAGCGGTTATCTTATATTTTCCAACCCAACCCATGTCGACCATGACCACGGGACCATTCGAGTATCACGATAAGATCCGGCTCAAACAAGATTATGCAGAATTAGGAGTACGGGTAGTTCCTCCGGCTGCCGCCCGCTATGGAGCCTATGTCGCCCCGGGAGTGGTGATGATGCCTTCCTATGTCAATATCGGTGCTTATGTCGATTCGGGAACGATGGTAGACACCTGGGCGACTGTCGGTTCGTGTGCCCAGATCGGGAAAAATGTACATCTCAGCGGAGGAGTCGGAATCGGAGGAGTATTGGAACCGGTACAAGCTGCACCGGTCATTATCGAGGACAACTGCTTCATCGGTTCGCGTTGTATTATTGTGGAAGGTGCCCATCTGGAAGAAGAAGTCGTGCTGGGTGCGAATACGGTAATCACCGCCTCGACCAGGATCATCGACGTCACGGGAAATGAACCGATAGAATACCAGGGTTATGTGCCGGCCCGGTCCGTCGTGATCCCCGGTTCCCGAAAAAAACAATTTCCTGCCGGCGAATACGAAGTGCCTTGTGCGCTGATCATCGGAAAAAGAAAAGCATCTACCGACCTGAAAACCTCGTTGAACAGTGCATTACGGGAATTCGACGTGCCGGTATAAGAGATATAAAACAGATTCAGATTATTAAGATTAGAAATATATGGAGAAAATTAAAGCAGCCGTTATCGGATACGGCAATATCGGGAGATATGTAATAGAAGCTCTTCAAGTTGCTCCCGATTTCGAGATCGTGGGTGTTGTGCGCCGGAATGCCGCCGATGTACCGGCAGAATTGGACAAATACAAAGTAGTAAGCCATCTGCAGGATTTGGAAGGGGTTCAGGTAGCTATTTTATGTAACCCGACCCGCAGCGTGGAACACTATGCAACCGAAGCCCTCCGGCTAGGTATCAATACGGTAGACAGTTTCGACATACACACTCAAACCGTCGATTTACACCGCACTTTGGGAGAAGTGGCCCGCAAACACCATGCAGTGTCCATTATGTCGGCCGGCTGGGACCCGGGGACGGATTCCGTAATACGCGCATTATTGGAAGCCTGTGCACCCAAGGGGTTGACTTATACCAACTTCGGTCCGGGCATGAGTATGGGACATACAGTAGCCGTTAAAGCAATCGAAGGAGTAAAGGCCGCCCTGTCTATGACTATCCCCACGGGAACCGGGATTCATCGCAGAATGGTATATATCGAACTTCAGGAAGGATATCCCTTCGGTGAAGTTGCACAAAAGATCAAAAACGATCCCTATTTCGCCCATGACGAAACCCACGTGATGCAGGTGGAAAACGTAGACACATTGCTCGACATGGGGCACGGCGTGAACCTCACCCGGAAAGGGGTATCCGGTAAAACGCAAAACCAGTTGTTTGAATTCAACATGCACATCAACAACCCGGCCCTGACGGCACAAATCATGGTATCGGCCGCCCGTGCCACCATACGCCAGCAACCGGGCTGCTACTCTCTCATCGAAATTCCAATGATCGATATGCTTTACGGCGACCGGGAAGAACTTATCAGGCATCTAGTATAAAAAGATGCCTGATACCTTTCCCCGGAATATTTGGCAATGAATCGGAATCTAAATCCGCAAAGACAATCAAGGCAGATGCTCGAGTCTGCTTTTCAGCAGGTCACCCGATGAAGGACGGGCTGTTTTATAATCCAGCAATGTCCCGTCTTTTCCATAGAGCAGGAAATGGGGAATGCCTTTGACATTCATCATATCGGCGAAAGCCTCGTCGCGGACGAGCCATTGATTTCCGTGCATATGGAGCTGTTCCAGTTGCTTTTCCCAGTTTTCGCGTTTGGTATCCAAAGAAATGCTGACAAATACAATGTCCCGACGGTTCAAATCCTTTTCCAATTTCTGGAGGTGGGGGACTTCCGCCACACAGGGAGCGCACCACGATGCCCAAAGATCAATGTAGATATATTTGCCGGCAAATTCAGTGAGACGATGCTCCTGACCGTTCTTATCTTCAAATACAGCGTCGGGCAAGGGAGCACCGGGAGAGGCATAACGTTTGTCGCGAAATTTCCGGATAAGTTGTTCCTTATCGGGTCGGTCACTGCAAAGTTTGTCGAGGCGTGCCAGATGCTCCCCGGAATAAGGATGCCGGCGGATGTAGTCTTCGATGATTCTCCGGGTGATGTTTTCCCGGATGGAAGAAATGCGGAACCGCTCTTGCAGGAGACGGATTTGGTCTTCGGGTTCCGGGGCGTTTTGTTGCAAGTATTCGCTGATATAGAGGTCACTGCCGTATAACAGTTTCCAATAAGGCACATCCAGGGCCTGGGAGATGACAGGCAAAGCGGAGGCAAGCGCTGCAGGTATGCTGTCGCGGAACAATCCGTGGGCAAGATTCAGACATTCGATGTTTGCCCAGGCGGAAAGGTAACCGGCAGCCGCTCCCGTTCGGTAATACGTTGGACTTCGCATGGAAACCGGGCGAGGCGGGAAGCGAGTTCCGTTCCGGCAGGCGGATTGCTCCAAAGGGTTCGGCTTTGGTTGAGCGACCATTCCCGGAAGGCCTGCAATGCCCGGTTGTCCGGATCTGTAGCACCGATGGACGTCTGGCCGCCGGTAAGATGGAAATCAAGGTCTACGGAGGCATTGGCTTGCAGGGCGACAGGAGTCACGAATTGCCAGCGCTCTTCCCCGGTGACAGCTACGCCGAAGAGATTACAAAAAACCACCTCCCGAAAAGGAATAGTTGTGGAAAAATACCCGGCACTATCCACCTTAACATAGAGTAGTGTGTCCTCCATCTGAATACCGAGCATATCGACAACGGTATTGCTGTCCATATAGAGAGTGCCGCAAAGAGTATACTCCTGTTTGTTCCGACAAGCAAAACAAAGCAGGATGAAGAGATAAATGAATGTCTTTTTCATGGATATTGTTTCAAAAAGAGGAGAACGCGCCGAAAGACTTTTCCTCTCAAGGCACATTCTCCAGTTCGCAATAAGAAAATAATTACCGGGGTTTATAAACTACTTTCAAGGGCTTGTATGCCACGTTCAAATAGGGAGAATCTCCTTCGTTTTTACCGGTGTTGCAATTCAACAGATAAAACGAACCGTTCAAACCACTTGCCTGAGGTTGATAGACGCCAACATAAAGCTGCTGGTTATCCGGACTGACGGCAAGACTGGTAATTTCAGCCCCTTCCAAGTCATCCAACGTGCGCCAAGGTTCGGTCGGGAACGAAGTGGCGGTATTGTAATACCAACGATAGATTTTATTGCCGGAAGCATAAAACAAACATTGGTAGGTCGTGTTGGAAACATAAGGGCTTTCCGAAGTGAGTGCCGGAGTACCGTTAATGACCACTTGATTATCGGATAGTCCGAAACTTTGTTGGGTGTAATCGCTATTCCATATTGTCCAGGTATATGCAATAGAGGTTTTCATAAAGACACCGTCTTTGCAAGTAATCATGGTAAAATAATTTCCATCCCGCTCATAAAGCGCTATCGGAGAATGACCTCTGAAATCCAATCCTTGGTCGGCAGCCGAATATTCATAGTAATAATTGTAGAAATCGACAATAGTCTCTTTTTCCATATCCCAAAAGATAATCGCATCCTGATAACCTAACCCTTTTGCCAAAACCACATTTTTATCGTAGGTAGACGCCATTTGCCGGCCATAATTTACAATCAATCCTTCCAATGTGGCCATTTTATATATTTTACGGCTTTCCGATATAACAGGCGACGCCGCACCCGTTCCATCCACGACAAGCAATCGCTCCGGAATGAAATCCGGATTGCCGTCGGTAATGATATTCTCCACGTTCAGCATTTTACTGTTCAAGGCATATACGGAAGGCTTATCCTTAAAACTGATAAAAAGTTGTTTGTCCCGTTGTCTGAAGTCGGTGGGCTGGCGTGGAAATTCCACGCCCGGATTATTCACCGCCAAGCAATTGGTCGTGAAAAAACGCTTTTTCCCTTCGGCAATTTCCCTGTCGCTCAATTCCCGCATAATGGAAAGCAAAGGTTCACCTTCGGAGTTGTCACTCAGGATAGCGATACCTTTTTCGTAGGCGGAATTGATGTTCAGGGTAAATTCGTAAAAACTGCTGCCGTGCTCGTTGCTGATTTTCAACCGTGCCGGGAACGCCCCCAATTCATTACCCGTAAAACGAAGTGCGGAGGAGTCGGAATAAAATTTGTAATTCACCTCCCATTCATACGTAAGGGGCAATTGCCGTTCGCTTTGGCTGACCAACCCTTCAGTAGGAATAAGCAATTCCTCGTTTTGGTCGATGTTGTAGACTTTCTGCATTTTCAGCGTATCGATACTGATTTCTGAAATGCGCACCGTATCCACAGTCGTTTCATCTTCGAAACAGCCGGCAAACAACGGCAAGCAAAGGATAAAGAACAGATATTTCAATGTTTTCATGATATTTTTCTTTTTCGGTTATTATACATTGGGCTTCGGAAAGGTGGTCACACCCAATTCCGGATGTGCCTGAAAGTATTCATACATAGGGCCGCATACGTATTTCTGAAGAGCATAGTTAAAATCCCAGTCCCAACCTCCGAAATCCTGTTCTCCCCAACCGGTATTGTATTTTTGATCCAAATTCTCTCCGTATCTTTCCACCAGCGCTCTATAGGTTGCCGGCAACGTCTCTTCCAACCGGTGGAAAAAATCCATGAAAGTGACATACACCACCGGATTCCAGGGCCCCATATTACTTTCCGACCAGCCAAAACTTCCGTTCCACGTCGTCCAGTTCGGTTTGCTGACAACATTATTGAAAGTGATGATGGCTTCGCAACTGATTTCTTTCTCGGTTTGTGCCGTGGGATTGAAATAATCGTTCGGCAACAGGCGGAACGCTACCGTCCATTCGGTGTCTCCGAGGGCAGAGCGTTTGAGGGTAACAGGCACTACGGCATTAACGGAATCTTTCTCCAGGGTGAGTTGTTCCGGCACCGTATAATGCAAAGGCGATTCGGCATTGGTGCGTTTATCTACTACCTCGATTTTAAAGTTACGGGCCACCTCTTTCACAGATGCCCCGATAATGCGTACCGGAAGCTCAACCACATGCTCTGTGGTACTCAACGGAGTCACACCGAAAGAGTAGTTAACGGAGTCCTGGGTGAAATAGATGTCGATAACCGAGTCATCGAAAGTCGGATAATCCGTTTCATGGCAAGAGGCTATACACAAGCCGATGAATAGAAATAATATCGTATGTTTCATGGTTTTCTGTTTTATTGTTTAACATCATAGACTTCGTTTCGATAGTTGAATTCCTCCTCGGGGACAGGTACCGTATAGATACTATTGGCGGCCGGGAGAATCTCGCCCGTGATAGCCTGAATGTCGAGGTTAAGACGCTTCATATTGAAAAAAGTCTGTCCTTCACCGACAAATTCCTTGTAGCGTTCTTGTGTGATTTTTTCTATGGTCAGCGATTCGGCGGGTATGCGGTCATCCAATGCCACAAGCCCGCGGCTTTCCAATACGGCATTAAAATAATCGGCGGCTTTCGGATCATTTTTGCGCAAGAGACATTCGGCAGCGATGTAATACATCTCCGGCAACCGGATCAGGTTAACACCCGGAATCTGTCCAGCCGGACGATTATTGCCGGTACTCAGTTGATAAGGGTCTGTCAGTTTGACAAACCGGAGGTTATTGCTGATGGTCTGGAACCAGGCCGCCCAACGATAATCGTTTTCTCCGCCTCCCTGCTGATACACGGTGGCGATACCGTTCCACGGGTTGAGACTTTTGAAAGAAACAGCGTCATACAAATCTTCTTTCGTACGGGTGTAAAAACTCTCTTTGGCATACAACCCGAAAATGGTTTCTTTTTGCGAAAGGGCACCGATAACATCCCCTGCGATTTCAGTTTTTTCCACTAATTCCAAACCGCCTTCACGGATGACTTTATCGGCATAATAGAAAGCACTGTCGATATTCCCCTGAGTGAGGTATACACGGGCCAGCGTGGCACGCGCTGCCTGAAGATTAAAGTGGATGGACTGGTCCAGAAAGAAACCGTCTTCCGGGGAAGCCGCCTCATAAAGTTTTTCGTTGTCCAACAATTTCTCAGCCGCACGCAGGTCTGCAATAATGCGCTCGTACACTTTTGTTTTGGGCAGTATATCCGACGGTTTCAGAGAGAATGCCGTATTATAAACGATACCGCGGGTCTTGGCGTCGGTTGCCTGGTCGGCATAGAGACGCAGAAGGTCGAAATGCATATAGGCACGAAGTCCTAAGGCCTCCCCTTTATAGATGTCGTAAAATTCAAGGGTCTCGGGAGATTGGTTTTCCAGATTAACCAAAATATTGTTGGCATACGAGATATTCTGATACATGGTGCTCCAAATATCGGAAAACACCTTGGTAACTTCCGGATTCTCCTTGTATTTGAAGGCAGACAGGTCCGTAATGTCACTGTTGCCCGGACAATTGAAATACTGTGCCAGCACATCCATGACATAATAAGTCATATAAGCGCCATAAGCTTTGTCATTGCGCATGGAAGCATAAACCCCGTAAAGGGCGTTTTCAAAACCTTTGCGTTCAGAGAGGAGGTCTTTGCCGACTATCTCTCCTTTGGGGTGTACATCGAGAAAATTGTCGCACGAGGTAGCCAACACCATGAGGCCAAGCCCGCAAATCATATTTTTTATATTGAGTTTCATGATTCTGAAATTAGAAAGTGGTACTTAAGGTAAATTCAAATCCGTTGCCGTAGAGATAATCGAGCCCCCGTTCGACTTTCACGTTCGAAAAGCGCAGGATATCCGACAGATTAACGCCCAAGCGCAGATTTCGGAGCATCATCTTCTGACAGATACGTTGCGGAAATTCGTATCCAAGATTCACGGAAGTGATGGTGAGCACGTTTTCTTTTTCCACAAAACGGTCGGTCTGCTGTGGAACGCTGTGTTCGGTGATATTGCGATACAGGGCAATATCGCCGACCTCCTTCCAACGGCTGTCAAATGCACGGCGATCCACATTAGTCCGCCCTGTAGTCCCTTCCACACGGCTGGCCCGGGTCACATTATAAAGATAACCGCCGCATTTGAAAGAGCCCATAATATAAAGACTGAAACCTTTATAGAAAACATTGGTATAGACATTGCCGTAAAAACGGGGGTCGGTATCGCCGACAACCACTTTATCGTCCGCCGAGTAGGTGAAAGTGCGGGTACCGTCCAATTTGATGAACACCTCGCGTCCGGTAGCCGGGTCGATACCTGCCGACCGCACGACTTTCAGGGCGGAAGTCGATTCGCCCTCTTCATACTGTGCCAGCGGAGCAGGAGTCTGACGGGTTGGAGCCACGTCATTGTTCAGTTCATTCTGACGTTTCAAGGCATTACTGATTTTCAGGATACGGTTTTTATTGGTGGAACCGTTCATCCCCAATTGCCACCATACGTCATTCCGCTGAATGATAAACCCGTCGACAGAAAATTCGAAGCCTTTGTTTTCCATCTCCCCGATGTTTTGTTTACCACTGACCACCCCGGTAGACGGAGCGATACTGGCATCCAGCACTAAGTCTTTCGTCCTTTTGAGATAAAAATCGAGGGTGGCGTTCAACCTGCGATCGAAAAGGCTGATATCTGCACCGATATTGTAGGAAAATTCCCGCTCCCATTTCAAATCATCGTTACCGATGGTTTGCGGAATGGCGCCGATACCATGCAAATATTCCAAGGTGTTTTCGTATTTGTACATGGTGATAGACTGGAAAGGCTCGAAATTGACTTTACCCGTATACCCCACGCTACCACGTATTTTCAACAAATTCAACTTCTCGAATTTCAGGAAATTTTCATTGTGCAGGTTCCAACCGAGCCCCCCAGACCAAAATTGCCCATACCGTTGGTTGCTTCCAAATTTAGAGGAACCGGAAAGACGGTATACAAAATCGGCATAGTAGCGATTGTTATACATATAGTTAGCATTGGCAAAGAAGCCGACTTCCGTACTGAGGTCCTGATTCCCGGAAGGTTTGTTCTTGCTGTCTGTCGGATACCCGGTGGCATGACCTATGAAGTTCAAAGCATCGTCATAGAATCCAGCGGCTTTCAGAGAGGAGTTCTCACTTCTGTTCTTGCGGATTTCCGCTCCGATAATCATACTGATTAAACTGTTGTTTTCCGTCAGCTTATTGAAAGCGCCGTTGATATTCCCCGCCCAGTCCACCGAGCGGCTGTTGCTGATTTCCAAGCGTCCTTTTTTGGTGATATCCGTCTCATCTTTGAATGCTTTGGAATCGGGCGATATGTATTTTTCTCCGTTGCCTTCAGAAACGGCGATATTGAAGTTACCGGTAATGCGGAACAAATCATTGATATCCCAGCGTATGTCTGTTGTATTGGTAATGCTTTTGTTGCTATTCAATGTGAAATTACCCAATTTGGCGTCTATCATCGGATTCCAGTTGTCCCACGAGAGGTTTCTGTTGGGATTGCCGTATTCATCGTATATCCGGTCATAAGGATTTTGGTCGATCCAGTTGCGGAAGCTGCCATAGGGGGTATCTTTCGTGTCCGTTTCGTTGTAGTTGGTACGATTGGAGAAAGTCAGTTGGTTGGGCAAGTGGTATTCCAATTTGAACCCGAGAGCATACCGGCGGCGATAGTCGTCTTTCATGACTCCTTGCGTATTGTTGAAACGTCCGGACAGTTCGTAACGGATGTTGGACGCTCCTCCGTAGATGCGCAAGGAATGGTCATGGGAGAATGCCGTGCGGGCAGGCTGTGAAAGCCAGTCGCTGTCTACTCCACGGGCTACTTCTTTGTATCGTTCGTTGTATAGCTGATCGAGACGATATTGTTCTTTATCCATATCCACACTGCCCCAACGGTCCTGTTCTGGGGTATAAAGTCCGGAAAGTTTTTCATATTCCAGTTTTTCCCGGGCATTCAAGAGATCGTAATCTTTCAGGTAAGGGAATTGGACGTTACCGGTAAGGTTGTAATTGACCCGGATATTTCCCTCTGCCAGTTTTTTACGCTCGATGACGATGACACCATTGGCGGCGCGGCTTCCGTATAAAGCAGTTGCGGAGGCATCTTTAAGTACGGTGATGTTCTCGATTTCGTTCATGTCGAGGTCATATAATTCTTCCATACTGATTTCCACCCCGTCCAGCATAATGGTGGGTTGGTTCACAACACGCGTGCCGGAAGAGAAAGAACTCATACCACGTAATAAAAGTTCAGGCACGCGATTGGGATTAGAACCGAGATCACTACGCTCCACTAAGTTCAATCCCGGAGTCAGAGCGCTGATAGCTGCAATGATATTGGTATTTGAAACCGATTTCAATTGGTCGTTGGTGATGGTTTTTACTGCACCGGTGTAACTGTTTTTGGATTTGGTGAAATAGCCGTTCACCACAACTTCGTCCATCTCAGCGACTTCCTCTTCCAGGCGTACGGTCATCTCTTTATCGGTCTGGACGGGAAGCGTGACGGACTTATAACCGACGAAAGTGAAGGTCAGTTCCCGAATATCTTCCGGCAAATTCACAGTGAACAACCCATCGGCATCGGTAGCAGCACCCGTTACGGCACCGCCTCCGTCCATGGCAACAACAGTAACCCCCGGCATAGGTTGTCCGGTTTTGGCGTCGATAACATGCCCCCGTACTTTCACTACTTGCGGCACCTGAGGTGCGGCTGCAAGTGCTTTGATAATGATGGTGTTGTTTTGAATTTCATAGTCCAGCGCGTTCCCTTGCAGACAAGCCCGCATAACTTCGTGAATATCGTCACTATCAATACGAAGACTTACCATACGATTGTTTTTCACCAGCTCATTACTGTAAAGAATGTTGAAACCGCTTTGCTGTTGTATCAGCTTTAATACTTCGGTCAACTGTTTGTCCTTCAGGTTCAGCGACACTTTCGTCTGCTGTGCCTTACTCGGGATAGCCGAAGTGTTCAACACCAAGGCCAAGCTAAAGAATAACAATAGCTTCATGGTTAATCGGATTTTTTTCATAATTCAAAATGTTTAGTATTAATTCGCACACTATTTTTTAGACACTATCACCGTGTCATCGCTAATAGTAAAGGAAATATCGTAGGCTTTCTCTATCATGCGGAGAAGGGTAGAGATCTGGTCGAAACGTCCTACATTTCCGGTAAAGCGATAGCCGGCAACCTGAGGATCCCGGAAGAATATTTTCACATCATACCAACGTCCGAGTTGTTTTAATATTTCTTCCAATGTCTCGTTTTCAAAGACAAAACGCCCGTGTATCCATCCTAAAGAAACTTGCGGGTCGACCGTATGAATCCGCATCCGGCCATCGTGGGTAGTATAAATACATTGTTCATCGGGACGCAACAGCGCAGTATGCGCCGATTCACGCTCCTTTATTTGTACAGAACCGGAAACAAGAGTAGTGAATATAGCCTGATCATCGGTGTATGCTTTGATATTGAATTTAGTGCCTAATACCTGGACTTCCATTCCCCCGGTCATTACGATAAAAGGTTTCAGAGAATCGAAAGCTACTTCAAAATAGGCTTCTCCTTCTAAATGAACAACTCTCTTTTCGCCCGCAAAGACCAACGGAAAATGCAACTTTGTGTTGGAATTCAGATAAACGCGACTTCCGTCTTCAAGAACGAGCTTGTATTCCCCACCCCTCGGCACGACAAGGGTCTGATACTCTTCCGTGGCAACCGAAGCCGGTTGACCGGATTTGATGGTCAGGGTGTTGTCTTTGTTATCCAATCTGACGTCAGAATCTTGTTGTGGAGAGAAGTTCCGTTCATCTTCCAGATTTACCGTTTCTCCGGATGCAAAAACCAAAAATGCCCTGGCTGAACCCGGAAGCGGTTCCGTCTGCCAAACCATGGGGATAGAAACAGAAGGAGACTGTTTCCAATACAGGTAAACGGCAGTGCTGATCATAGCTAATAACAAAACAGCAGCAGCATAACGGATTATGTTCCGGAAATAAGATCTCTTTCTTAAATACAGCCGTTTTTCCAGGCGTTCCCAAGTCCGCTCCGGATGTAACTGTCCATACAGATTTTTCTTGTCATCCAAATTTCTTCGGGATAACGAAAGATACAACACGCGATTTGCCTCTATTGTTAACCAACGGTCCAACTCCTCTTGCTCGGCTTCCGTCAATTGCCCTTTCAGGCTTTTTATTATCAGTTGTGAGATGTAAAATGGGTATTTCGAATATTTCATTTTCTTTCCGCTTTTTATGTAATACAACTAAGCGGATATGGTGGGTGAAAAAATGAAAAAAAATTGTTTAGAAAACTTCATTTCTGAAGCAAAAAGAGCAGGCAGGTGATTTCGTAAATGTAGTCTTTGAGCGTTCTGTAGGCTATTTTTTTCTGAGTTTTTACGGTATTGACAGAAATATTCAGTTCTTTGGCAATCTCATCATTGTTTTTGCCTTGTATGGCAAGAATGAAAATTCGTTTACATTTGGGCGGAAGATTTTCCTGGGTTTTAAGCAATATCCGCTCCACTTCTTCCTCTATAATGAAATATTCGAATAAAGTTTTGTCTTCTAAATCGTGCAAACTCTGCTCGTAACGTAACCTGATTTTTTGATGTTTTATATAATTCAAGACAGTATTGCGGGTCACGGAATAAAGGAAAGATTTAATGTGTATAACTGATTCCATTTCTTCCCGATGATTCCAAAGTGCACAAAAGGCTTCCTGCACAATATCTTCTGAAGCATCCAGATTATTTAAAAACCGGTTGGTAAAAAGGCACAACGAATGATACAGACCATCGAAAACGGTCTTGAAAATCAAGCTATCTCCTTGCCTGAAACGTTCCATATCCAATGTCACACCTTCCACCGAACAACTTTTTAAGAAAAACAGTGTAAATATATATTTTCCTCCGGATACCCACCAACTATTCCACAACTAAACTGAAAAATAATCCCTTCATAGCCGAAAAACAAACGAAAAACTTCGTATTTTCGCCCTTTGAAATCTATATTATATGAACGATAAACTCAAAGAGGAAATCCGGAAAACGCTGGGAATCCTGAAAAACGGAGGTGTAATTCTTTATCCGACCGATACGATCTGGGGATTGGGTTGTGACGCCACTAATCCGGAAGCTGTCAAACGGATTTATGACATCAAAAAACGGGCCGACAACAAATCGATGCTTGTATTGTTGGACGATGCAGGGAAAATAGCTTCCTATGCCGACGTCCCGGATATAGCCCTCGATTTGATCGAAGTGGCCGACAAACCGACAACTATCATCTATCCGGGTGCTAAACGTTTGGCACCCAATCTGATCGCAGAAGACGGTACGATCGGTATCCGGATTACGCGGGAAGAATTTACCCGATCTTTAATTTTCCGTTATAATAAACCCATCGTTTCGACTTCGGCCAATATCAGCGGCGAACCCTCCCCTCATTTTTTCGGGGAAATCAGTGAGGAGATCAAAAATGCAGTAGACTATATCGTAGATTACCGCCGCAACGATCATAAACCGGCAGCTCCCTCGAGTATTATCAAACTGGGAATGGGCGGGGAGATTCAAATTATCCGGAAATAATCTTTAGCTCTTGACTTTAAACATTCGACTTTAATTATGGCTTTGATTTTAAATATAGATACCTCTACTTCTGTCTGCTCGGTAGCCTTAGCCCGGGACGGAAAAATGATTGCCTTGAAAGAAAATAACGAGGGATTGAACCACTCGGTTTTATTAGGCACTTACATCGACGAAATCCTAAAAGACAATCACATGGATGCCCATTGTCTGGATGCCGTTGCGATCAGTATGGGCCCGGGATCGTATACCGGATTACGCATCGGAGTATCTATGGCGAAAGGAGTATGTTTCGGAGCAGGTAAACCTCTGATCGCCGTACCGACCTTACAAGCACTGGCCTTATCGGTATCGGAACGGATACGGGAAGAAGCGCTGTATTGCCCGATGATCGACGCCCGCCGGATGGAAGTCTATACCGCTTTTTTCGACCGTAACAACCAACAGGTCATCGATACCAAAGCAGAAATCGTCGACGAAAATTCGTTTGCCGATTTATTGGCCGGACATAAAATTTATTTTTTCGGAAATGGCAGCGACAAAGTCAGGATGCTCCTTACCGCTCCTAATGCTCATTTTATGGGGCAAGTAGAAACCTCTGCCCGGCACATGATCCCCCTTGCAGAGGAGCTGTTCGGCCGGCAAGAATTTGTCGATGTCGCCTACTTCGAACCGTTTTATCTCAAAGATTTTATTGCCACGACTCCGAAGAAAAAAGTGATTTGATCCAATTTTCGCCGGCATATCGGGTTTTGAATTTTTCGATTATATTTTTTATAAAAATATAGGAAATCATCTGTTAAAAGTTAACTTTGCAAATTCGATTTACGATATACCGTAAATTGCAATTTTAATTTTCAAAAAACAGAATGATGAAAACAAAACTTTTTACCCTGGTATTTGCAGTCCTTGTTTTAGGGGCTTGTAAAAAAGAGATTAAGCTGGATGTTAAACAAATCCATCTGACCGACACGACCGGACAATGGGACATCAAAATCGACCGTCCTGCCTTCTCGACTACAGATGCTGAAACTGAAAAAAGCTGTGTCAAATTCAACGACGAGGTCAACGGGCTGATCAACGGTATTCATGCAGCCTTTATCGAACAAGCTAAAGAGAACATTGCCTGTTTAAATTCTGCAGGTTTCAAGCAAGCAGCTCCCTACGAACTGATCATTGAAGATTCGGTGTTCCTGGCAGACCAAAATTACATCAGTGTCCGGGTATTATCGTACGAAATGCTGGGAGGAGCCCATGGGATGACCGATTTTTATGCTATAAATTACGATGTGAAGACACAGAAATTCTTAACCAATAAAGATATCCTCAACCTGGACAAAGCAGCAGATATCAATGCCCTTTTAAAGGCTAATCTGAAAGATCCGGACAAATGCTTCACTTTCGAAGCTCCGACAGTGGATAATGTCACCTGCATCAACCTTACCCTCCACACGGTCGATTTTACTTATGCCCAATATATCCTCGGTCCTTACTCTTGTGGCCACACCATCATTTCCATTCCCAAAGAAAAGATGAAGGATATGCTGGTGATCAAATAATGGTCCGACCGGTTGAAATGGATAAAACGGTAATAACAATAATAACCGTTTTATCCGTTATTATCTAAAGTCGATTATCTTCTTCCAGCACCTTAATGTCAGTTTTTCGCCGATAACAATTTTTTCAACAATAATTCTGTTCTGGGATCGGACGGACGCCAGCAGTTGTGTGCCATCATCTTACCGTCAGGGCCGATCAACATGAAACGGGGGATTCCGGTTACGCCATATTTCCGGATGAACGAACTCTTAAATCCCTCCGGAGCAATCAAAGTTACTCCCTGAATCCGATGTTCTGCCAGGTATAGTTTCCACTTCTCTTTCTCCGTCCACCGATCCATGGAGAGAGAAACAAAAACGATCTTTTCACCCCTGTATTGTTGCTCCAATTTCTGCATATAGGGCATCTCTTGTTTACAGGGTCCACACCAGGTCGCCCAGATATCCAGATATATATACTTTCCCCGGAAAGTTTCCGAACTCACTTTTACCCCGTCCTGGTCCTCGAAAATAAAGGCACATCCTTCACCATTCAAGGTGTCGTTCTTTATTTGTTCGCCGGCTTTGCTGCAAATTTCCTGAAAGAGGATTTTTCCTTTCCTGCTTTTTATCCAGGGAGCACAACACTCCAATGTCTCCGACAGACAGAGCAATTCCCGGTTATCTACCCGCCTGCTCAACTCCCTCAATAGATACTCCTCACCAATAGAACGGTTGGGAATACATTTCGCTTTTTTCAGTAAATAGTCCGAAAGAGTAAACCGAAAACGTCCTTCTTCCTCCTGTGCCAACAGATAATTATAAATCCACACCCGCCCTTCAGAAGTTTTAAAAAAAGCCGTATCCCGGAAGGGCATCCTTCCGATAGCCCGCAATAACGTACGGGGACGCTGCCAATGCTCATAACGCATTACATTATAAGTCGCCACAATGGCTTCCCAATACATTCGGCGAAGCCGACTTTTCCATTCCCGGATAAAATCAGGTTCCTCTCCTCCCCATTGTTCCACATCCCGGATACCTTGCCGGAAAATTTCCTTCAACTTACCGATATTAGCCGGCAATCCGAATTTTCCACTATTATCCGACATGTTGAAAATAGAATACACTTTTCCATCGTTGAGGAAATAACTACACATCATCGTCTCGAACATCATCTGAGGTCGAGGGTGTTCGGGGACTTCATAGAATATATTTTCGTAGGTCCGGTTTATCCCGGCCCTGGAAATATCTATTCCCAGTAAATCCCGATCGGTCAGGGCAAATAAAGTTTTTTGTGCGGTATACTTATTCTGTTCTTCATCAAACACCTGATGACTGGCGATAAAAGACAACTTCTGTGCTTTCCCTTTCAGATTTTGCCCATTCACAGCAAAAAGAATATTACTCAGTTTTCCCTGTTCGCTATACAAATCGATATCGGTCTGTTGTCCATCGTCCTTCAAGACATACCACCCCCGGGAATAAGGAGTACCTACGATCAATTCAGCCTCCTGGTAAACAGTATATCCGCTATTCATATTCGTAACTGCCAATACCAGCGTATAATTCTGATTGGGTTCCCAATTTACGAGAGTATCCAATACCTTATCCAGAGTGAGTGTATCCCCTAACCTTCCCTGAGCAGAAATCGTCCACAGATACTCGAAACGGGCGTCCGGATCGGTAGAACAGACTTCAGGGCGAACAACCAGCCGATCGTTCATAAAATAACGCAAGTACTCCTTTTCTACTCCGGAAACCGTAATCTGTTCTCCGACTGTATAACTATAATTGCCCTTATCTTCAAAACAAGACATCAACAGCAACCCCACGATTGCCAATAAAATATATTTTTTCATAGTGTTACTTTTTATTCCGGGAATCCCGTAATTTCACGATTATCATCATCCAATAAAATATTTCCTTGCCGGTTGTATTCCAAAAGGTATTCATTCAATTTGTCCCTCCAATACATATCCGATCCCGGCTCGTCATTTAAAGCAGTAAGAAACTCGTCATCCCATTTTTTACCGGTCTGTTCAATCATCCACATGTGTTTATTGATGCTATAAGGTCCCAGAACAACACTTTCCAGATATCCTCCCCATCCGGCAGGTTTTAGTAAATCTTTTGAAAAAACCACCGTCCGGTGCAATTCAGTTTTCACCCCGGTCTTAAAGAAGTCATTTTCTACAATTTCCAATCGTAAATAATAAGTAGTCCGTTCAGCCAGTTTATTCCGGAAAATGACTACCGGTACTCTGGCTTTAACGCTGCCAGCCTCAACCGAATAATTCATCTCGTCAAAAACTTATACTGTTCGCCGGCCACAGCATTATTTTGCCCTTCGATCTGTCCTTGTACCACTTTAAAACTACGCGGGTCGGAAGAAGTATATCCTGTCGTGATCACTTCAAACCAGACTGTGTCTTCCGTCACCTGTTCCGGCTGAAAATAAAACGAATAACGTTGCAGTGTATCTTTTGTTTCCGAGAATTGTATATAAGCTTCACCGGAATACATTTTATAATCGTTCGAATTACATGCAGCCCAACATCCTGCCAGTAATCCCGATATCAGAAACCTTTTCATTTTTTTCATCTTCATTGCTTACTTTTTATTTTTCACTCAATTCCGTTTCAGGTAAAGGCAAAACATAATTTACCTCCAAGTCAGAAGGAGCCCAAAGCCATTGATTTTTAGGCAAATTCAGACGTTTATGCAGAAAAAAAGTAACGCCTTCCCCATAAAATTCTTTCCGGTATTCTGCAATAATAGCCGCTTTCCGCAGCGCAGCATCCGAAGGTAAATCTGCAGTAACCAGATTCCGGGCAGACAAAAACTCCTTCCACAAACGCTGCGCCTCGGTTTCCGGTCCCGCCTCTATGGCTATTAAATACATTTCACTCAATCGCAAAAGCGGAATAACCTTATCCTCTTCTTTCTCCGAAGTAGCCTCCGTCACCTGGTATTTATTGCATACATAATAACTCGCTTTATTCGCCATCACCAACAAATTCCAAAGATTCATTTCCCGGATATCCGAACCGGTATTTCCATACAATTCTTTCTTTACCGTTGTTTCCTTGGTTCCTTTATAGAGGCCATCTCCACTGAACAATTCGGTATATTTATCTTGTAAATCAAACCGATAAAGTGAAAACACCTGTTCACAAGGTAGGGTAAAACGGCCTTCACTAAAATCACCGGCTGTCCCCAAACGGAATCTTGGATTCCCGTCTTCATCCTTAGCCGTAATCACCGCCTGTGCAGCTTCATAAGCCTTCTGAGTATCGCCGAACCACAGATAAGCGCGGGCTTGAAGGGCTTTTACCGCATAATAGTTCATCCGGATCGTCCGGTATTTAAAATAATCTTCCTCAATTTCGGATTGTTTCTCCAAATGTTGTTTCAATAACCCTTCCGCATTTTCCAAATCGGCTATTAACCGGGCTTTATAGCCGTCGAAATTCACATGCCGGTGTAATTCTTTAGTCACTGTTTCCACATAGGGAAGTATCGGAACTGAAGTCGCCTCTGCCGGTACCGGTCCGAAAAGCCGTAGAATATCCAGATGGCACATCGCGCGTAAAGCCAGGCATTCTCCCTTTACGGCTTCATACGCTCCCGGATCAAAGATCGCTTGCCGAAGATCGACATACTCCAAAATGGCATTTACAGCCAAGATCACCTTATATTGTTGTTCGTACAAGGCATCGATCATCGTCACTGCCTGAGCGTCGGAATAACGGTGGAGGGTCAATGCTTCCTCACCGCTACCCTTTTCAGGATCCCAAAAATCAACCAGATATTCGATCTTACTCATCGTAAGATATTCACCATAACTTTTATCGCTCATCATTTCGATATAAGCACCGGTCAGGGCATCCCGGAAGCCATTCTGAGTTTCAAACAGCTGCTCTGTCGGCTTTTCTGTCCGAGGAGATACAGACAACCAATCGCTACATCCGGATACAATCAGGAGTAGTACCCATCCTATCGCATATATAATCTTATTTTTCATCATATCTCATTTTAAAAAGTTGCACTCAATGAAAAGGAAAATTGCCGTGAAAAAGGATAAGCTGTTCCCCTTTCCCTCTTTACCGACGAAATATAAAAAAGATCGGAGGTACTGACATTCAGTGTCAGATTCTCCATACCCACTATTTTTTTCAAACGGGGGGAATCGAAAAGATATTGTAAGGTCACACTCTGGCAGTTAAACACCCGCTCATTTTCGACAAAACGGGAAGTTTTAGAAGTTTTATCTTTGAGGTGCAAACCTTTAAAAGCGGCAATATCTCCGGCTTTCTGCCAACGTCCCTTATATACCCGGGCATCTACATTCTCCCGGAAATCGGTATTTTCAACTTTCTCGATCAAGGTCGAATTATAAAGCTGGCCGCCGAAACGATAGCCGAAAGAAAGATTCGCAGAGAATCCCTTATAGCGGAACATCGTACTCAGATTTCCCTGATATTTCGGTTCAGCTACTCCGCAAGCAGTCAGATCCCTGGAATCCCAGGTAAAGGTCGGTTCACCGAAACGATCCAGATACAACTCCCTACCGGTACTCGGATCAATACCCAAGGAGCGTACCACCCAAATCGTATTAGTAGAATATCCTGTTTTATACAACATATTGGGATTAGCCCCCTGATCGGCTTCCAAATCCTTTTGTGCATCCTGCAACGCTTCGGAAACTTCCAATATTTTATTTTCGTTGTGTATCAAACCACCGGTCACCGACCAGCTCAGTTCCCGGTCTGAATTACGGACCACAAACACCGTCGCTTTCAGTTCGTAACCCCGGTTCCGCATTTTACCGATATTTTCGATATAAGAAGTAAATCCGTTCGCCATCGGGATATCTACCGAGGATACCAAATCTTTCGTCGTCTCTATATAAAAATCGCCTGCCAAAGAAATACGGTTGTCTATTAATTTCATTTCGCCACCTACATTATAATTCATCTTTTGCTGCCATTGCAAATCTTCATTTCCCAGTCCTATCATCGTCGCCCCCATCCAATTATAATAGCGTCGGTCAGTGATATAGCGATAGGTCGACAAAGCCTGGTAGGAATCAAAATTCTGAGAACCGGTAATTCCGACCGAAGCCCTTAATTTCAAAAAATTCACAATCGGATTTCCCTGTAAGAACTTCTCCTGATGCAGGTTCCAACCGATACCCGTCGACCAGAAAGGAGCGAAACGCCGGGAAGTACCGAATTGCGAAGCCCCGTCAGTACGCCCCGAAAGATCGATATAATACCGGTTATCGTAGGTATAATTCACACTAGCCGTCATACCGATTGCCCGGGTCAGGCTTTCAGAACCAGCTGGTTTTACTCCCGAGGCATATTGCAAACCCATCGGCAAAAAATCGAAATCTTCATTATTGAAACCCTCTACCAGAATATCGTATCCTGTGATCTTATTTTGACGAATATTATAATCCAATCCGGCATACAACATATGTCGTTCTTTAAAAGTAACCGAATAACTCAGATTCAAACCAGCATCGTAAGAAAATTCCTTACCCGGAATATAGCGGTAGCTTCCTTTCCGGAATACATCGGCAGAAGAATAATCGGCAAAATCAGTATGATCGGCAGGTTTAAAAACATTCCGCTCCGTATGTTTCTGTTCTATGCCTATTCGGCCCCGTAACAACAGATCCGGAATGATCTGCCATTCGATAGAAAAATTATTGACAACATCGGTATATTCACTTCGGTCGTAGGTATTCAGCAAAGCATTATACAACGGATTCTGATGCTGGCGGATATAACTTTTGATCAGTTTACCCGAGTCATCGTATATCCGGTAGTAGGGATTCATTTTTACATAATCGTTAAAACTACCATAAGGCGATTCTTCGCTTTTATTAAACCCCAACATCAGGCTATTGGTAAATTTCAGGGTTTTATAATAATAGCTCAGATTCAAAGTGCCGTTCAACGTACGGCGGGACGATTTTTTCATTACCCCCTGGACATCATTATACTGGATCGAAGCAGCATAACGAAAGGTTTTGTCTCCTCCCTCCAAACGCAAGTTATGCCGATGACCGACACCTACCCGTAAAGGCTGGGACAGCCAATCCGTATTTACCCCGGAATTGATATCATTCAGAATTTTATTATAGGTCGCCAAATCTGTCAGGTTCGTCTCGCTCCACAAACCGGCTTTTTTCTCTATCTCTAATTTCTGACAGGCATTTAACACATCATAAGAATTCAGGTCGGGCACTTCCAGATTTAAATCTCCCCGATAGGTAACGCGCAATTTTCCCATCGCCGGAGCTTTTGTCGTAATGACAATCACCCCATTGGCTCCCCTCGACCCATAAATCGCTGTAGCCGAAGCATCTTTGAGCAATGTGATCGCCTCAACCTCGTTTTCATTGATATCCAACAACTTTTCCAGGCTCGTCTCAAACCCATCCAATACCACCAACGGCGTATTCATACTCACCCTTGTTTCGTCTTTCAACTGGTCAACGTTCGGTAAACTCGAATTCCCACGGATCTGTATTTCCGGTAACCGATTGGGATTAGAACCGAATTCATTGTTTTCGACAATATTAAACGAAGGGTCGATATTCCGTAAGGAAGTCAACAAGTTACGATTACCGAACTGCTTAAGTTCTTCTCCCGTCACTACGGTTGCCGCACCGGTATAACTCGACTTCGCTTTCCGAAAAATACCGGTAACGACCACTTCGTCCATTTCCACCTTTTCTTCTTCGAGTTTCACCCGTAAGAATTCCTGATTCCCGAGGACGACCTCCAAAGGTTTCATACCCACAAAAGAAAACTGTAAAACTGCTTCTCCCTCAGGAAGACTGAGCTGAAAGGCACCTTCGGTATCGGTTACTCCGCCCAAAGTCGTCCCTTTGATCCGGACAGTCACTCCCGGCAAGATGTTTCCCTGTACATCCGTCACCACACCTTTTATCTCCCGAATAGCCGACTGAAGCGGTGAAGCCGTTTTTTCCCGGTCTTTAATAACCACCACATCGTCCATTACCGTAAAAGTAAGGGGGGTGTGTTTCAACAACCGGTCCAAAATCGTTTTAAAATCTTCTTGTTTAGCTTGTAACGATAAACCGGTAATCTTTTCGATTTTATCCTGACTATAAAAAAATTGTAATCCGGTCTGTTTTTCCAATTCTTTAATCACCTGTTCCAAAGAGGTTTCTTTCACATTCAGAGTGACCCGGTGTGTCTGGGCTTGTACCCCAAAAAACAGGAAGACATTCAGTAGAAATACCAACAAAAATTTTTTTCGTCGTTCCCAGGAAAGCCCCGGTTTGTAATACCATTTTTTTTTTCATAACTTTGATTTGTTTAATTATCCAATAATTTTTCAGTGTGATACGGCAATTGCTGCTACAATTGTCGTATCGTTTTATTTCGGATTTACAGTAATAGTTCTGTCTTTCACAATAAAGGTAACATCCCCGCCGGTTTCTATAAATTGCAGGAATTCTTCTACCCGTTCATATTTTTTCAGTTGACCTGAAAAGCGTAATTTTTTTAAAGCTTCTCCATTGAAAAAAACTTCCACATCATAGTTACGTCCGACCGTCTTCATCATTTCTTCCAGGGATTCTTTGTTAAAGAAGTAAATGCCGTCCTTCCAGCTTATAAATTCTTTAGGATTCACTTGCAATAATTCCGGTTTCTCCCCCCGACGTCCGGCCCTGACCTGTTCTCCGGGTTTCATAACTATTTCCCCCTGTTTCAAATTCTTGCCGGTATAGCTGACAGCTCCTTTCACCAAGGTAGTCACAACCCGTTCTTCATCTTCATAATCCCGGATATTGAACTCTGTACCCAAGACCCGGATCTCCCCGGATGAACCGGAAACAATGAAAGGATGTGCTGTATCTCTTTCAACAGCGAAATAAGCCTCTCCCGATAAAAACACCCGCCGTTGCGAACCGTTGAAACGAACCGGATATTTCAGCTTCGAACCGGCATTCAGCCAAACCCGGGTACCGTCGCCCAAGACCAGCGAATACTCACCTCCACGCGGGACGGTCAATTCATTGTACAGGACTTGTGGTTTTGCTGTCTGTGATTGGGAAGAATAAACCAATTGTCCGTCGTGGTACTGAATCCGGGTACCGTCTTTTTCAGCTATAGGAGCCACTTCTTCTCCCAAATTTATTTTTTCTCCATTGGCCAGGGTCACCACCGCTTTCGGTTTTACAATTCCGATCTCTTCCGACAAGGGTATCGAAGCGGGTTGCCACCAAACGAATAGTCCGACCCCTCCACCGACCAACAACGGAATCAGCAACGAGGCCACCCATCTCCAGCGAAGGCGGCCGATAGACCGTTTTCCGGCCGTCATGCTCCAAAATCGCCGGTAAGCTTTATCCGTCTCAAAAATATCCGGTTCTTCCAATGCATTCTTTATCCACTCCCGGTCCTCAAATTCCCGGGCATACTTGTCCAACCCTGTCGTTTCTTTCATATGCCTGTATTCCTCGAGCTCCGAATCTTTCATCCGCCCCAACCAATATTCGAATATCAGATCGACAACCCTACCGATATCATATCCACGACGCTTCATGCTTTTTCAGATTTTTGTTATTTTTATATATTAAATCCGAAAAAGAAAAAAAGTATAACAGAAAAATGATTTTTTTTTGAAAAAATAGCTTGTACTCCCCACGCTGCTCTCTTTCGGCTATTGTTCAGAGAGCCATGCCTCGATTTTTTCTGCCGAGGCATCCTTGAGTATTACCCGTTTCCCGCTATCGAGCAGGTAGAGGGTGGGCATTGCCTTGAGATCATATACCTGTTCACGGGTAAGCCGTTTTCCCTCGTCATAACCATCGATCCAACGGGCGGGAAAGA
>ENA-OPSV01000537-OPSV01000537.1-human-gut-metagenome-genome-assembly--contig:-NODE-537-length-30579-cov-3.490467_pt1 | contig 30579 bp, 20 predicted proteins | sample MGYA00241460_ERZ501912 | MGnify/ENA primary metagenome ERZ501912 (study PRJEB25962, sample SAMEA2042402) | human gut metagenome | biome: human gut; feature: human-associated habitat; material: faeces...
TCTTTTCAGACTTACAAAGCTGTATGCTTAATCCCCCAGGTTTATCGGGTGAGCCATTACAGCTGCAGGAACAGCTCCGGATTCACACCGGATTCCCTCTCACCAAACTATGTGATAGCTTGATTACTAAAATCGGAGGCAAAGATATGAATGTTTTCTAATATTTAGAAAATATATATGAAAAAGTTTTTTTGTAAGGTATGATATGTCTGTCCACTTCTATTAAGGAGAAAGAATATTTACATCATAAAGAAGATATCGGTAAATGTAATTGGCTGACAATTCGTAAGTAATACTGTTTGTCGAATCTTACTTCAAGCCTCTCGATTGATAGATCCTTTCTTTGGCCTCATTTATTTTCTGAAACTTCTCGTTGGCGGCCTTGCGGATGTCTTCTCCCAAACTGGCTACTTTGTCCGGATGATGCTTGACGGCCATCCGGCGATAGGCGGCACGGACTTCCTCGTCTGTGGCGGTCGGTTCTATCTCTAACACCTTGTAGGCATCGTCCAAGGAACTTCCTTTTAGGTTCAACATGGATTCGACTTCTCTATCAGACATTCCCATCGCCATCGCTACCTCTTTCAAGGCATTGATCTCGGCTGCGCACACATTCCCGTCACTCTTAGCGATCTCGGCGAGGAACGCAAGCAATTGCAGCCGCTCCTCATAACTTAGGTTGTATGCGATCTGGGTTCCGCATTCCCGGATGGTATTCTTGAATCCCATGTTGTTCTCCTGATCCATGCGTTTGGCTTGGTCGAAAAGCTTTAGCAATATCTCCTCACCTTGGCTTACGGCGATCTCGCCGAAGTTTCTCCGAAGGAATTGACGGACGTATTCCATCTCGCTATGCATGATCTTCCCGTCGGCACGGATGATATAGGATGCCATAACCAACATGGAGAAAAGGAAACTGTTACGTTCCCCGGCGTATGGGTCTCTTCGTATATATTCATCATCGTAATTGGTGCCGCCACCGAAAGACTGCCCCGTCATATTTGCCCCTTCCTCGAAGAAAGAGCCTAATATAATGCCGGCTAGAGCGCCTAGCGGTCCGAACGCCATAAATCCCAAGACGCCACCTATCCATTTCCCGATACCCATATTCCTGTTTATCTTATTTGTTGATTACCGATATGCAATATTCGTAAAAAAACGGGAGATATGCAAATGTGAAAGGCGGGTGTGTGAAGCATACCCGCCTTGCGGTTATTTGGAGAGTTGGATCTTGAATGTTTTCTCATTTATCCGGATGACATACGTACCGAAGGGCAATCCCTCGTAGCCCTGTAAGCCTACTTGCTTTTGGTAGCGTACAATCTTTCCATTGAGTGCGATCACCATCACTGGCTGTAGGCTGGGAGTGTAAACAAATAGAACTCCACCTCGGGAAGTGATTTGCGGATCCGTTTTGTGAGAATCGATGGAGGTTGGTATCTCAGGTTCCCCCGGCGTAGGATCTATGGGGGTTTCCGGATCGGTCCCCGCATCTACTGCTTCTGCCAAAAGGATTTCGATGAAGCCAGCATCCAGATAGCCCCCTTTCTCCGGGGTAGGCACGATCGTTTCCCCAAGGACGGCTGTCATCTCTTCTGCTTCGATGAGACAAGAAGAGAGACTGCCTCCGGTGAGGCTTTGCGCATACGCATGGTTCAAGCCGCAGATGGCTATGAATACGAATATGAGTTTCTTCATGATTAATAACCTCCGTTTTGTGTCAGGTTGGGATTTCTATCCATTTCTTCTTGTGGTATGGGCAATAGGGCTTTGTAAGCATCCATATTGAAATATTTTGCGCTATAGTTTAATATATTCAGATAGAGATTGCCTCGTTTGTAAGTCGAATGATAGTTGTTCATATATTCTTCCATCAAGGAAGCCTCGGTGATTTGTGCCGTTGGATTCAACTTCCAGTCTGCGATCTTCTTGATGAAAGCCAAGATGCCGCTTTTCGCTTGAATGGCAGAAGCTGCTTGCCAATTCCCTTTTAATAACTGGGCCTCATAGAGCAGGATTTGGATATCTTTGGCGGTTAGCTCTCCTTCTTTCGATAATGAAGAGACTCCTTGTGCTTCTGTGAAGTCTGTGATTATGGCATCAAGAACGTCTGAACGATCTGATTGGGTAACGTTAGCAGATTCTGAAAAGGACAAGGTTTTCAGTACTAAGGGGACACGCCCGAACCAAGAGGTCAACATCAAATGAGCATAAGCTCGGATGGCTTTGGCTTGCTTGATGGCATTGGTCTTTACGTTTTCGGTGATATCTGAACTTGTGTTTTGGGCAAGGCCTTCCAATAGATTGTTACATCGATTGATTGTTTCATAAGGTATCTGCCATAGACTTGTTAGCATACCTCCAGAATTAGGTGTATATGTCTTATTCTCAAATTCATTAAAAGGAGTTGTGATATCCGGAGATCTCTTGTTCATGAAATCAATATCGATTTCTGTATTTAGAAGGTTATAATCATCCCAGGGACTGTCAGAATTAGGATCGATTATGGTAGCAATAGATGCTAAAATATCATCGTCTGTTTTCCAATGACTTTCAGGATAAACCCCGGTTTCTCTTACTTCATATATGAATGGATAGCTTTTGGTTTCATTATATTTGTTTTTGAAGACTATAGTACATGAATAGTGAGCTTCTGGAGTATATTGCTTCGGGGGAAGAATACTTAGTGTTAAAAGTCTACCGAATGGTCCGGATTTTAAGCCGCAATCGTTATTAAATGAAATGTCGGATGGTAATCCAAGGATTTCCATAGTTACCTCTTGGTCTGTATCATCTAGATATTTCACGAAAAAATTACTGCTTGTGGGATTGTAAAGCGTTGAGGAAAGGGATGCTTTCCCTGTTAAAATCATAGCGCTGTTGTTATCATTTGGTAATACCCAAAAATCATGCTTCTTCTCGGTTTCGCTTCCTACCGTTCCCGCTCTCTCCGCATACAGCGCATACGGAACGGAGAGCATTTGTGACGTTGACATCTCCTTATAATTGCCCCCTCCATCTGTGTCCATGCTGATCCGAAGGTAATAGGGGGATTGGCTCCAATCAATCTCGGTGAAGATACCGTTTATCGCTGTTCCGTTTCCGATTTGTAGATTGACTACCCCATTCTTGGCTGTCGTTGTATGGTGCGTTTCTCCATAAACGGTTGTACCGGATGCGCTCCCTTGTACGATTTCTATTTTAATTCCGACTTCCTTGTCTGATATAGGATTGCCTCCGGCATTTCGTGCTACCGCTTGGAAGTTCATTGCCTGTGGTGATTGGGCGTAAGAAAACAGGCTGCTTAATAACATTGCTACCCCAAGTAACCATTTGTTCATGATTGCATTTGATTTAAGTTGTCAACCTGTCCCTTCGGCTGAACGATATTAATAAAAAAGCGGGGACCATCGGCTATTACCGTATTTGGGGCTCTGGACTGCCTACGAGTTGATAATGGCACAATGATCCCGCGCCCTATGTCGATATATGTCTTCCCATAAGGGAGGTATATAACAAACACAAGCGCAGGAGCCATTTGGTCTATTATCCCAACTCATTAGAATTGTCCAGATTCCAAATACGGGATAATATCGAAACGCTTCTACGTTATTTTCTCAATACAATGCCAAAGGTCGGAATATTTCTTGGAAGAATGAAATATTTAATCGATAATAAGAAAATGCCGTTCAAGTAAGGGACACACCCGGAAGGATTATAGAGCCGCCTCCTATCTATACACCATCTTCTATAAGGACGGGTCGGGCAATTGTGTCGCAGATGGACGCTCCGGGATGTGTCCTTTCCGGCATCCTTTCCGCAAGTTGAACGGAATGAGTTGCGGTATATATTTTCACATCGGGGGCTATCATCACGTTGTTACCGATAATGATATTGTTATTATCGAGGAACGTACAGTTCTTGTCATTGTTGAGCCTTACTCTTTGTTTGAGCCAATTATTACGACAAGGTAACGCAAGCAAGAATAGGCAGCTTCAAATTGATATGCCTTCAAGCATACGCAAAGTTACACAAAATAGCTGAGAACACGAACAAACGAAATGTATAAAAACTGTACTTGCCTGTTGACTCTACAAAAAGTAAGGCTTTTTCATTTAACATCTCATTTAAGTGGAGCTTCTTGTAAATTTTAGCATGCGCTATTGTTTTCGGTGGAAGGATTCAGGAAAACACGTACGACCTTTCCAGAAAACACGTACGACTTTTTTCAAAAACATGTATGTGTTTTCGCAGAAAGATTATCCTGTTTTTTTAATGTTGATTTTTAATGCTTTATGCATAAGCTTCTCTTGTGAGCTTATTGTACGGAATTTTACTTGGGATCCGTGTATTCCGTATATTCCGGCCTGGCTGAAGTGGATAGTTAAATAAAAAATACTATCTTTGCCCCCGAATCGGTTCCGCATATACCATTCGGGTATGTGGATTAAAAGGGAATCGGGTGTAAATCCCGGACAGTCCCGCTGCTGTGAAGCTCCGAAGAACATCTTGAAACAACACTATCGCCACTGGTTCTAGCGACCGGGAAGGCCTCAAGATGGGAGTCAGTCAGAAGACCTGCCATTCATTAAAGGCTGTTTTTGCTCGAGGGATTAGGAAAGCAGTACGAAAAGAATAAGAATCAATAGTTAATGATTTATGGAGAATTTATGTCCTCGTGGCGACATGATCCGTAAAGTGCTTGTTGCGAATCGAGGTGAGATCGCTATCCGTGTGATGCGCTCATGTAAGGAGATGGGGATTCGCACTGTTGCCGTATATTCGGAGACCGATCGTACCGCTCGGCATGTAATGTATGCGGATGAGGCAGCCTTGATAGGCCCGGCGGCTTCCAAGGAAAGTTATTTGAATATAGACAATCTGATCGCTGCGGCGAAACGGCACCATGCCGATGCGATACATCCCGGTTATGGTTTCTTGTCGGAGAACGCGGACTTCGCACGCCGTTGTAAGCAAGAAGGATTGATATTTATCGGTCCGTCAGCGGAGACGATGGAAGCGATGGGAGATAAGATCGCCGCACGCAAACGCATGATCGCCGCAGAGGTTCCTGTGGTTCCCGGTACGGAGCAACCGTTGCAAAGTGCGGAAGAAGCGCTTCGGGTTTGCGAAGAAATTGGTTTCCCTGTTATGCTGAAAGCTTCTATGGGAGGTGGAGGAAAAGGGATGCGCCTGATACATGAGAAGGGCGAGGTTGTCGAGGCTTATCATACGGCTCGTTCAGAATCGTTGTCCTCATTTGGTGATGATACGGTATATATAGAGAAATTCGTAGAGGAGCCGCATCATATAGAATTCCAGATATTGGGAGATAACCATGGTAATGTCATTCATCTATTTGACCGGGAATGTTCGGTTCAACGTCGTAACCAGAAAATAGTAGAGGAAAGCCCGTCTCCATTCCTAACAGCGGACTTACGTAAAGAAATGGGGGAAAAGGCTGTGGCTGCGGCTAAAGCGGTTCATTATTCCGGAGCGGGAACGATAGAGTTCCTTGTAGATAAGGACCGCCATTTTTATTTTTTGGAAATGAATACCCGGCTACAAGTAGAGCATCCTATCACGGAAGAAGTGGTAGGGGTGGATTTGGTAAAGGAACAAATCCGTATCGCCAATAATGAGGTTTTGCATCTTCGTCAAGAAGATCTTTTCCAACGAGGACATGCCATCGAGTGCCGGATCTGTGCGGAGGATACGGAAAATAATTTCATGCCTTCCCCGGGTATTATCCGGCAATTAACGGAACCGAATGGTATCGGGGTACGTATCGATAGCTATGTATATGAAGGGTATGAGATTCCGGTCTATTATGACCCTATGATCGGTAAATTAATCGTATGGGCAACGACACGTGCGTATGCGATCGAGCGTATGCGCCGGGTTCTATATGAATATAAAATCACGGGCTTAAAGACGAACCTCAGTTATTTGAAACGTATCATGCATAATCCTGATTTCGTGAAAGGGGAATATAATACATTATTTATCGCTAAGAATGCCCGGATGCTACAACGGTCTAACGGTAATAACGAGGAAATCGAGAATATCGCCATGATCGCCGCTTATATGGATTATTTGATGAATTTAGAGGAAAATACTTCTACCCAATTGGTGGATACACGTCCTATCAGCCGTTGGCGGGAGTTTGGTTTACAAAAAGGTGTCTTACGGATTTAACGGGTATTGGTTATGGAAATACATATCGGAAATCGTGTGGCCGATGTGACATTGGTCAGTAAAGAAGGGAATAAAGTCCGGCTTTCTATCGACGGGAAGCCGTATGATGTGGATATCGTGATGACGGAGAACGGCAGTTGTTCTGTCTTGCACGATGGGAACTCATTTAACGCGGAGATCATCTCCGGAGAAGATCATCGGAGTTATGACGTGAATATGTTCTACCGTTCCTATCATGTGGATATCGTAGATACCCAAAAGAAATATTTGCGTATGCGTAAAAGTGCGGAAGAGAAGCAAGATGACAAGATTGTCGCCCCGATGCCGGGTAAAGTCGTGAAAATACCTGTGCGGAAAGGAGATCGCTTGGAAACGGGGGATACCGTGGTCGTACTTGAGGCGATGAAGATGCAGAGTAACTATAAGGTAAGCTCAGCATGCGTGGTAAAAGATATATTGGTATCCGAGGGAGATTCCGTTGATAACAATCAAGTGCTTATGACTTTAGACCTATTAAAAGATGATTCATATGAATAACGAGCAATTATATAAAGATTTTGAGGCTTTGAATAAAGAGGCCTCGTTGGGAGGAGGATTGAATCGCATTGAGAAACAACATGCTTGCGGGCGTATGACCGCCCGTGAACGAATCGAGATGCTGTTGGATAAAGGGACTTTCAATGAGCTGGATAAATTCGTGGTGCATCGGTGTACAAACTTCGGGATGGATAAGAATAAGATTCCCGGTGATGGAATGGTAAGTGGTTATGGAAAGATCGATGGTCGTTTGGTATTTGTTTACGCTTATGATTTTACCGCATACGGTGGGACCTTGAGTGCCACGAATGCCGCTAAGATCGTGAAAGTGCAACAATTAGCCTTAAAGAACGGAGCGCCGATCATCGCCTTGAATGACTCGGGGGGTGCCCGGATTCAAGAAGGGGTGAATAGCTTGGCTGGTTATGCTTCTATCTTTTACCAAAATACGATGGCCTCGGGAGTCGTTCCCCAATTATCGGCTATTTTGGGGCCTTGTGCGGGGGGCGCTTGTTATTCCCCGGCTTTGACCGATTTTATTTTTATGGTCAAAGAGCAAAGTCATATGTTTATCACGGGGCCGGATGTCGTAAAGGCGGTGACTCACGAGGTGATCGATAAGGAAGAGCTGGGCGGGGCGCAGGTACATAGCGGAAAAAGCGGGGTCGCACATTTTGTGTGTGATACGGAAGAGGAGACTTTGATGAGTATCCGGGAACTTCTGAGTTTCCTGCCTTCTAATAATATGGAAGACGCTCCAGTTATAGCTTGTGCTGACGATGTGCGTCGGGTAGAAGAGTCGTTGCAGCATGTGATTCCGGAAGATCCTAATGTCCCTTATGACATCAAGGATATTATAGAGCCGATAGTGGATAATCATTACTTTTTCGAGGTTATGCCTCATTTCGCTCGCAATATTGTAGTGGGATTCGCTCGTTTGGGAGGCCGTACCATAGGTATCGTAGGGAACCAACCTGCCTTTTTAGCGGGAGTCTTGGATATCGATGCTTCTGATAAGGCCGCACGTTTCATTCGCTTCTGCGATTGCTTCAATATTCCATTGATCACGTTCGAGGATGTGCCGGGCTTCTTGCCGGGCTGTACGCAAGAACATGCGGGAATTATACGCCACGGGGCAAAAATTGTCTACGCTTATGCGGAGGCCACGGTTCCCAAAATCACGTTGATTACCCGGAAGGCTTACGGGGGAGCCTATATCGTAATGGCAAGTAAGCCTACCGGTGCCGATATAAACTTGGCATATCCGATGGCTGAGATTGCGGTGATGGGGGCTGAAGGTGCCGTGAATATATTATACCGGAAAGCCAACGATGAGGAGAAGAAACAAGCAATTCGTGAATACACCGAGAAATTCTCAAATCCTTACCGGGCAGCCGAGCAAGGATTTATAGATGAAGTCATACAACCTAGAGACACACGTTTTAAATTGATTCAGGCGTTGGAAATGGCGAAAAATAAGAGCCAGAGTAATCCTCCTAAAAAACATGGAAATATTCCCTTGTAGTAATTATTATTTAAGGAAAATCAAAGCCTCTTCCTGTCGGGAGGATAGCTTAGAGGTTAAAAGATCCCGGTTCAATTGTTTTGTCCCGGGATTTTTTTATTTGGATAATAAAAGTAAACAAAAAAGCGAAAAGATATGATATATACGGAAAACATGCTATCTTTGTTCCCGAATCGGTTCCGCATATACCATTCGGGTATGTGGATTAAAAGGGAATCGGGTGTAAATCCCGGACAGTCCCGCTGCTGTGAAGCTCCGAAGAACATCTTGAAACAACACTATCGCCACTGGTTCTAGCGACCGGGAAGGCCTCAAGATGGGAGTCAGTCAGAAGACCTGCCATTCATTAAAGGCTGTTTTTGCTCGAGGGATTAGGAAAGCAGTACGAAAAGATAAGCAATATCTTAAAAGGAACAAAGACGTATGAAAAGGATCTGTTCGCACTGTCGTGCGACATTTGAATGGCCGGTAACCCTTTTGCCGGAAGAGGAAAGTTTGTCTAAATTATCAGCATAAGAAATAGAAAATATATTAGTAAATGTTGTTAGAATGGATGCCAGATTAAACTGGGATACTAAATGTTCAATATGTGTATCTCTGCCGAAGTGATTCGCCAGAGGTACTTTTTTATCTTAAATTAATATATACATGAATAGATATGGAATGGATTAATGAATTGTTATGGGGAGAAGGGGTAGGGCATTCTATCCTTTTGTTATCCGTTGTGATCGCTCTGGGGATCCAGCTTGGTAAACTGAAGCTATTCGGTATCTCTTTAGGGATTACCATGGTACTGTTTGTCGGGATCTTTCTCGGGCATTTCGGTTTTACGGCGAATCCGTCGGTCGTTCATTTTTTTAGAGAGTTTGGTTTGATCTTATTTGTTTACTCGGTAGGTATGCAAGTAGGCCCCGGATTTTTCTCTTCGTTTCGAAAGGGAGGGATCACGTTGAATATGCTTGCTTGCGGTATTGTTTTTCTAGGGGTGATTACTGCCTTGATTATACATTATATTACAGGCATTCCTATACCGACAATGGTAGGTATCTTATCCGGAGCAGTGACGAATACACCGGGATTGGGCGCTGCTCAACAGGCTTATTCAGATATGACGGGGATCTCGGATGAAACGATCGCTTTAGGATATGCGGTTGCCTATCCGTTAGGTGTGATCGGCATTATCTTGTCGATGATTTTTATCCGTTATGTTTTCCGTATCTCTTTTGCGAAGGAGACGGAACAATTGGAAGAAGAGACGGATACGGAATCGGGAGGAGAGGCTGTACCTATCTCTTTGGTGGTGAAGAATCCGGCGATTTTTGGTCGTAGCGTAAGTGAGCTATCTAAATTGTTGGAACACCGTGAATTTGTTATTTCCCGTATTTTACGTAACGATACGAATCGGATAGAGATCGTGGCGGGGAACACGGTATTGAATGGGGATGATAAGATTTTTGTTATTACCGCAGAGCATGACGTGGAGGCGATAAAGACTTTTATCGGTCAAGAAATACAGATGGATCGTAAGCAATGGATTCCGGCGGAAAGCCAGTTTATCAGCCGGCGTATTTTGGTTACCCGGTCTGAAATCAACGGTAAGCAATTAGGGGCTTTGCAGTTACGCCGTTTACATGGAATTAACGTGACTCGGATCAATCGTGCGGGGCTGGAGTTGGTAGCTACTCCTAATCTGGTCTTGCAAATAGGCGACCGGGTGACAGTGGTCGGTAGTGAATTGGCGGTGGAGAAAGTTGCCGAGACGCTGGGTAATTCAATGAAACGCTTGAATGAACCTAATTTGGTGACTATTTTTGTTGGTATAGTTTTGGGTATTATCGTGGGAAGTCTTCCTATTAGTTTTCCGGGTATTCCTCAACCGGTGAAATTAGGATTAGCGGGAGGTCCGTTGATCGTTGCGATATTGATAAGCCGGTTCGGTTATCGTTATAAATTGGTTACTTATACCACGCAAAGTTCTAATTTACTATTGAGGGAATTAGGAATCACGTTGTTTCTCGCCTGCGTGGGATTGAGTGCGGGTGAAGGTTTTGTCGATACGATAGTCAATAAGGGTGGTGTAGCTTGGATCGGTTATGGTTTTATAATAACGTTATTGCCTCTACTGATTATCGGTTGTGTGGGAAGGTATTTTTATAAACTGAATTATTTTACGTTGATGGGATTGATTGCGGGAAGTACGACCGATCCTCCTGCGTTAGCCTATTCCAATATGGCGGCAGGAAATGATGCGCCGGCGGTTGGATATGCGACGGTTTATCCATTGACCATGTTTTTGCGTGTGTTGACCGCACAGTTAATGATATTATTCTTTTATACATAGAATAAATATTTTGTTGTTAGTAATGTTTAGAAAAGTGTAAACTCCCTAGCCTTCCGCCGAAGTGATTCGCCGGGGGGCTTTTTTGTTGCTAATCAAAAAGTAAACATGTATCTTTGCGGCCAATCAAGGTGTAGATGTTATCGATTCCGATAATAATCAGTAAAAGGGAATCCGGTGCGAGTCCGGAGCTGTACCCGTAGCTGTAAGTCCTTGGAGCCCCGGCAAATCTTGTTGCCACTGCCTATCGGATAGGCGGGAAGGTAGCCGACAGAGGGTGGACGAGCCAGAAAACCTGCCATGATTTTGTTATGCGACGTTTCGGGTGAAGACGTTGGTAAATCTAAATGTTGCTATGCGAGATTTATATCTTATAAGATGCCTATGCGTTTTTAGCGCATGGTTATTCTCTTTGGGTGTCGCTTACGGTCAACAGATCGATACGACGGCCTATCACGAGCTTTCCGGGGTGGAAGTGGTGGAGAAGGTACGTCCGTCGGTCACCCGTGAAGGTACGCCTTTGCAAATTATGGACCGGGCGGGAATCGATCGCTTGGGAGTACAAGACCTATCCGAGGCCGTGAAACGCTTCTCGGGAGTTACGGTACAGGATTATGGGGGGATCGGAGGATTGAAAACGGTCTCGGTACGTAGCTTGGGGGCGAAGCATACCGCCGTCAGTTACGATGGGGTGACGATTACGGACGCGCAAAGCGGGCAAGTCGATATCAGCCGTTTCTCGTTGGATAATGTGGAGATGGTTTCCTTGTCAATCGGGCAGTCGGATGACATTTTCCAAACGGCAAGGGTGTATGCTTCGGCAGGCGCCTTGAATATACAAACCGGAAAGCCCACGTTTAAAGACAAATCGTTTCATACTTATCTTAAGGTTAAGGGAGGTTCCTTCGGGCTTTTTAATCCTGTGCTGCATTATGATCAAAAATTAGGAAAGCGTTGGAGCGCATCCTTACATGGTGATTTCGTGCGTGCGGATGGACAATATCCCTATACATTAATTAATGGGGAATTGGAAACGAGAGAGAAGCGAAGAAATAGCGATATCCATTCTTTCCATTTGGAAGGTAATCTATTCGGCGATTTTGGAAGGGGAGGCGAACTTTCCTTTAAGGCGTACTATTTTGATTCGGAGCGGGGGCTTCCCGGTTCTGTTAATTTATATAACAAGAACACTTCTGAACGATTATGGGATAATAACTTTTTCGTGCAATCGGGGTATAAGAATGTTCTTAATGAGAAATTTACGCTACGGGCCATGGCTAAGTATAATTATGCTTTTACTCGTTATTTAGATATAAATGATAAATATGCTGCGGGCGAACAAGTCGATTTGAATACACAGAATGAGTATTATGGCTCTGTAGGTTTGCTGTATACTCCTATAAAGTATGTATCGGCGACGTTGACTACGGATTTAACTCGCTCTATGCTGGACAATAATTTTGTGAACGGCCCTAATCCAAAGCGAATGGCCTCTCAATCAGTACTAGCGGTGCAATATAAGAACAGTCGATTCACGGCTACCGCTAGTTTATTGGGAACATATATCACTGATAAAGTGGAGCAAGGGGAAAAACCGGATGATAAGAGGCGTTTATCCCCGGCTGTAAGTTTGTCTTGGCGGCCATTCTCGGAAAGTACTTTGCGGATACGTGCCTCTTACAAAGATATATTCCGGGTTCCTACATTTACGGACTTGTATTACCTCCGTATGGGAAATACAAATTTGAAACCGGAAGAAACTTCCCAATATAATGTAGGGGTAACATGGAGTTCTTCCTGTGGGGATTGGCTGCGGCATTTCAGTATTTCGGCGGATGGATATTATAATACGGTGAAAGATAAGATCGTGGCTTTACCTACCATGTATGTTTGGAAGATGATGAATATGGGCGAAGTGGATATTAAAGGGGTAGATGTAAATTTATCTACACAATTCCGATTGCCCTTACGAATGAGCTTGCTTTTGGCTTCCACTTATTCTTTTCAATACGCGGTTGATGTGACAGATCCGGAAGCTAAGAATTATAAGGATCAGATTCCTTATACACCTCGTCATTCTGGCACGGTTTCCGTAACCTTGGAAAATCCATGGGTAAATGTCTCTTATATACTGACTGCGGTTGGTGATCGTTATGCATTGCCGCAAAATATAGATCGGAACAGGATTGATTCTTATATAGAACAGAGTATTTCTATAAATCGAGATTTTCGTTTTCGATATTTCGGTTTGCGTTTGCAAGGTGAATTGTTAAATCTTGCGAACGTGAATTATGATGTTATTCAGTATTATCCCATGCCGGGCCGTTCTTGGCGTTTAAGTATTTGTTTATCCTATTAGTAAACTATAAAAGTAAAGTAATGAAAAAGAAGAATTTAGTTTGTGTCTCTGCCTTGTGTGCATTGATGTCTTTCTCGTTTGTCAGCTGTGATGATGACAATGAGCCTTCACTGAACATACCAAATGTATCTGTAACTAATGTCAGTTTTACGGATGAGAATCCGGAAGCTTTAAAAGTTAGCGGAACCTTAAATTGGACAGCTCCGTCTTCTGTTGACAATGTAACAAAGTACGTGATTTATGGTTCCTCTGATGGAACCGCTAAAGATATGAAAATTGCGGAGGTAGAAGTTGGAACACATTCATATGCTATTACGGATGTCGTAAATATAGGCTATTTATTAGTTATAGCCGCAAATGCGGAAGGTGAGTCTTCTGTTTATGCTTCCGTAAGAGTTATTGATTTTGTGAAGGATAGTTCTTTCATGGCTTTATATTTCTTGAATTCGGGCAATATGGGAAATAACAACTCTTCTTTATATATGTACGACATAGAAAAGGATGAGGTTGTCCCCGATTATTTCTTGGCTCAAAATGGCAGGGGGCTGGGAGATACGGCACAGGATATGATCGTGTATGGCGATAAGATGTATATCGCGGTATATGGAGAGTCTACGATAGAAGTGACAGATCTGAAGGCAAAATCCATTAAGCAAGTCAAGACAGAGGGGCAGCCCCGTTATATGGTATCAGAGGGTGGAAAAGTCTATATTAGCTATTATAATGGATATGTCGCTCGTTTGGATACCGCATCCTTGGAGGTTGAGGCGAAAGTAAAGGTCGGACGGAATCCGGAACAATTGGCGGTATCTTCTAATAAATTGTTTGTCTCAAACTCCGGAGGTATGGATTACAGTACCGAGGTTGGGTATGATAAAACGGTATCAGTGGTTGATCTGTCTACTTTTACAGAGATAAAGAAGTTGGATGTAGTATTGAATCCCACACGGATACAGGCGGATGAGCAAGGAAATGTATATGTGGTTTCTATGGGTAACTATGCGGATATACCCAATACGGTACAAAAGATAAATACGGAGACTTATGAGGTTACTTCCCTTACGAATTGTCCAAACGCAACGGAGATGGCCTATGAGGATGGCAAGCTATTTCTGTTCTATGCGCAATGGGGAATGTCTAGCCCTGCATTTTTAACATTTGATACAAAGAGCCAATCTGCGGGAACGAGCTTTATTACAGATGGAACCTCAATACAATCCCCTTATTCAATCAGTGCCGTGGGTGGAAATGTCTATGTCGCAGAGTCTGATTATAAGAATAATGGCGATATCTATTGTTTCGGAGGTGACGGTAAATTGTTCAAGAAGTTTGAGGCCGGTTTAAATCCCATGAAAGTAGTCCTCGCTCAAAAAGATAATATCTAATGCGATTACTGATTCTCTTAGGGTTCGCTTTCTGGATGGTGGCATGTACGCCATCCGGAAAGCAAACTTCTTCCAAGGAAGCTCTTTCCTCTGATAGTATTCAATATGCCCAAGGTTTCACGGTTCAGCGCTTTGATACCTATATAATGGTGGAAGTTCGTGATCCGTGGGATAGCACCCGTCTGCTTCAACGCTATTTATTGGTAGACCGGACAAAGTCGGTTCCCGGCGGATTACCCAAAGGGACGATCGTGAAGGTCCCGGTAAAAGATATTGTGATTTATACTTCTGTCCATGCGGCTATTATTGATCAACTGCACGAAACCGATAAGGTTATAGGCGTTTGTGAGCCTCGTTATATGGATACTCCTGCCATACAAGAGGGTATACAGGCCGGAAGAATCGCTGATTTAGGTGAGGCTACCTCTCCGAATATAGAGAAAATGATAGAGATCGGCGCGGAACTCGTGATAGCTTCCCCATTCCAGAACAGTAGTTATGGGCCTGTCGAGAAGATAGGGATACCCATTATCGAAGGAGCCGACTATATGGAGGCATTTCCTTTGGGGCGTACGGAGTGGATTCGCTTTTATGGTTTGCTATTCGGAAAGGAAGAGATGGCCGATTCTATATTTAAAGAAACAGAGCAAGCCTATTTGTCTCTAAAGGACTTAACCGCAAATATAGATAATCGTCCTACTGTTTTGTCGGAGAAAAAGTTCGGCTCTTCGTGGTATGTACCATCCGGAGATAGTTATATGGCTCATCTTATCGAGGACGCCGGAGCTGATTATATGTTTAAGGATTTACCGGGTGCCGGAAGTACCCCCTTAGCGTTTGAGACCGTGTTTGATAAAGCGATCCATGCGGATATTTGGCTTGTTAAATATAATCAGTCTTCTGAGATGACCTATAACGATTTACGCTCCGAATATACTCCTTACGAGAATTTCGACGCTTTTAAAAAAAAACGGATTTATACCTGTAATACAGGTGCAGTTCCTTATTACGAGGAATTCCCTATACATCCGGAATATTTATTGAAAGATTTAATCTGGATTTTCCATCCGGAGCTAGTATTCGGGTATTCTCCCCGTTATTTTAGAGAAATGCCCTGATTGTCTTAAAGGTTTCATATCTTTGTTGAAATGTCGTTTCTAGACAAATAAAGGTATTAGACTATGAAGATAAAAAAGGTATATGCTGATGCTTTAACTACATTAGCGAAGGGAACAGATGCCGGGATTTACAGGTTGAATCCCAAACGAGTTGAAATCGTGAGTCGTGAGCAAGATGTAAAACGTGTTCTTGCTGAATGTGAGAAGACTGGTAAATCTGTAACCTTTAAAGCTGGGGGGACCTCTTTATCCGGCCAGACTATTACAGATTCTGTATTGATGGAAATCAGTCCTGACTATGGAAAGGTTAAGATTTCAGGAGATGGGAGTTTGGCTAAATTCCCTTGTGGTATAACTGGAGAAGAGGCGAACCGCTGGTTGAAACCTTATGGCCGTAAGCTAGGGCCTAGCCCTGCCTCCATCAAATCCGCACGTATCGGCGGGATCGTAGCGAATAACTCGAGTGGTTCTAGCTATGGTATTATCCATAACTCCTATAATACGGTCCGGGATATGGAGATTATCTTTGCGGATGGAGCCTTTTTGGATACTTCTTCGTTAGCGAGTCGCAGGGATTTCATGCAAACGCATATAGGCTTATTGGAGAAGTTGATGAATTTCCGTTTGGAGATCTTGTTGAATCCGGACATGGAAGACCGGATTCTATCTAAATATGAGTTGAAGAATACATGCGGTTATGGAATGAACTCTTTCTTGGATTATACCGATCCATACGATATACTCATGCATTTAATGGTTGGCTCGGAAGGAACCTTAGGGTTTATTTCTTCGGTTACTTTCGAGACAGTCCCCGATGAGGCTTTAAAAGCTTCCGCCTTGATTTATTTCCCCTCTTTGATGGAGGCGTGCAGAGCCATAGCCCCGTTACGCCAATGCAAAGTGTCCGCCGCCGAGTTGATGGATAGAAACGCCTTACATGCGGTAGAGGATGAACCGGGGATGCCGGAGATATTACATTCTTTACCCGAGGATGCGGTAGCGTTGCTGATCGACACGTCTTCTAATTCGGAAGAAGAACTTCAAATCCAATTCCGGGATATAGAGGAGCGGCTAGCAGATATACAGACCTTATATCCGGTATCATTTACGACCGATCCGAAGCTTTACGCTACTTATTGGCGGGTACGAAACGGTTTATTTACTTCCGCTGCGGGAAGACGGCCACGGGGTACGGTATCTATTATTGAAGATATCGCTTTCCGGGAAGAGGTTTTAGGAGAGGCTTTGGAACAAGTGCGTGGGGTCTTGTCGGATTATGGATACGGAAATGCGGTGATGTGGGGACATTTATTGGATGGAAACGTTCATTTCACGATTTTTCCGGATATAAACGCACAGGAAGGTATCGATCATTACGCTTCTTTTATGCGTAGCCTTGTAGATGTGGTACTTTACTACGACGGTAGCTTGAAAGCGGAGCATGGCACGGGACGAAATATGGCTCCATTTGTTAAAGATGAATGGGGTGAGGAGATTTATGAGTTGATGTGGAAGATCAAAAGGCTCTTTGACCCGGAAAATATATTAAATCCGGGTGTCCTTTTAAATCGGGACCCGGATGTGTTTATAAAGAACTTAAAGCAAATACCGTTGGCGAATGAGCTGATCGATAAATGCATCGAGTGTGGTTTTTGTGAGATACAATGTCCGTCAAGGCATGTGACATTGACACCCCGGCAACGTATCGTGATCTATAGGGAATTATCGGCTTTGGCGGAACAGGGGGAAACAAACTCTAAGCGATATAAAGAACTCAAGAAAGCCTTTAACTATAAAGGTAACGCTACCTGCGCTACCGATGGCCTATGTGCTACGGCATGTCCGGTTGGCATTAATACCGGTTTATTGATCAAAGAGTTACGGTGGAAAGAGAATGGTGTCTTGGCGAATGCTATCGCTTCGGGCATCGCCGGGAATATGGGAACCGTAACGGGTATGCTTCGTCCTTTGCTTAAGCTGCCCCATGTGCTTTCAAAGCTGGTGGGGTATAACGCATTCGAGAGATTTGCCTCTTTCTTGTTTAGGGCTTCCGCTCATAAATTCCCGCTTTGGACTCGGCATACACCTTCTGGCGCGTCAAAGTTCAAGGAACTGACGGGTGTAGAGAATGGGATGGAAATGGTTTATTTCCCGTCTTGTATTACCCGTACGATGGGAGCTTCAGCTGATTATGAAGATGTGGATTTTGTAAGTGTAACGGAACAAATAATCGCTTTATTGACAAGAGCGGACTTTACGATTCGTTATCCTGAGAATCTAAGTAAGCTTTGTTGCGGCATGGCTTTTAGCAGTAAAGGGTTCCGGAAGCAAGCGGCGCAGAAGGCGGAGGAATTGAATGAGGCTCTTTTGCGGGCGAGCGATAACGGTCGCTTGCCTATTTTGTGTGACATGAGCCCTTGCTTGCTGCATATGAGGGAAACCTTGGATAAACGTTTACGATTATATGAACCTGTGGAGTTTATCTATGACTTTATGCGTGATCGTCTGAACTTTACTAAGTTGCCGGTTACGGTAGCGGTACACTCTACTTGTAGTACAACGAAGATGGGAGTACAAGACAAGCTGGTGGAACTGGCGGGCTTATGCGCGAACCGGGTGGTCTCTCCCGCTCAAGTTACTTGTTGCGGTTGGGCGGGCGATCGTGGTTTCTTCTATCCGGAACTAAACGCTTCCGGTCTTCATTACTTGAAACCGAATTTGCATGGGGCGACGGAAGGATATAGCAATAGCCGTACGTGCGAGATCGGTTTGACGATGAATAGTGGGATATCCTATAAATCGATCGTCTATTTAGTGGAAAAGGCTACTCGTTAAAAATCAAAAACCCCGGTTTCGTACAACTGAAACCCGGGGCTTTGTAGTTTGGCATTCGAAATTATAGGGAGTTTTATTTCATAGATTTTTTTTATTCATATTATGCGTAACCGTTAAGCATTCCGTTGAAATACATCGGTTTTAAAATATATACCTTTAAGATCCAAGCAAGCCATTGCTCTTTTGATGTATCGATCATCGAGAATGGGAATGAAATGTCTGGTTTCTTTTCGTAGTCAAACTCACAAAGCAACACATGACCGTAATCCGTGACGATCGGGCAAGCGGCATAACCGTTGTATTTCTCGGTCGGCTCTTTGCCTTCCATGAGCGCGATCAGGTTCTTGGCGGCGATAGGTACTTGCTTACGGATAGCGGCAGATGTTTTACTGGTCGGGATACCGGCTACATCACCCAGAGAAACGATGTTCTGGTATTTCTTATGTACCAAGGTCTCTTTATCGACCATTACCCATGCGTCCGCGGCCAATTTACCTTCTGTCCAACCTAATCCGGCATCACGAACGAAATCAGGAGCGGACATAGGCGGGGTGAAGTGTAAGAAATCGTAATCCTCTACGAACGGCGTTACGATCTTTTCTTCGCCTTTTGTCTCTATCTTCTCAAAATGTACTTGCTTCGCGGATGTGTCTACACCTTTTACACGTACATTCAAGTTAATAGGTATGTTACGTTCATTATATATTTCTAGCAAGCGAGGTGTGAAATACGGGATATCGTATAGTTCCTTCGATGCGGTAAAATAATTCAATTGCAGTTTGTCGCGTGTCCCTTGTTTCCTTGCGTAATGCTCGGATAATAAACAGATCTTTTTGGGGGCGCCGCCACATTTATGTTTTGTATAGGTATCGGTATAAATACCTTTGCCTCCTTTTTTCGCGAATTCTTGAAGAGCTTTCCATGTCTTTTGGGCTCCTTCGAAATCGTAAATAGAGTTTGCGTTTCCTTGTCCCAAGGTATCGTGGGTAATACCCTCTACTTTTTCCCAGTTACATTGTAATCCCGGGGTCAGTACTAAAAAGTCGTATGGAATCTTTCCGTTACTTTTGGTCGTTACTTGATTCCATACGGGATCAACCGCGGCGACCGAGTCCTTTATCCATTTTATACCGCTAGGCATACAATCCTCTTGCTTCTTCCAAACATCTTCCGGTTGGTACACACCTGAGGCGATCAGAGTGAATCCCGGTTGATAAAACTGACGATCGCTGGGGTCAATCAGGGTGATATCCGGTTCATCAAGCCAATGTTTTAATCGGGCAGCCATACTGATACCAGCGGCTCCTCCACCGATAATAACGATTTTACCTTTTGCGCTGCTTGAAAAAGCGTTTGCTTTTCCGGTATTAACTCCCGCGATCAGTCCTGTCGCCGCTAATAACTTAAAGAAATGTCGTCTGTCGACACCTTTCTTTTCTAGCGCATCTAATTGTTTCTCCAGTTCGTGTTTCATCATGTCGAAAGAATTTAAGATTTTATTCGCCGGCAAAGGAAACATAATAAATTACGGTAGCCATGAAAATGACTACTACACGACTTGCGCAAATGATTTTTTTATTGGATAAGACTACTACAAGACTTTCTCAATCTCTTTCTATGTGCGTTTAATATGCTGTTATGTAGAATATTATATATTAAGCATATTCTAGAAAATATTTTTAGTAGTTCATTAAGAAATCGACAAGATTCGTATCCCCATCAAGGGCTAATCGCTTTCTTAAGCGGTATCTTCTTAGCTCGATAGCTCGTACGGATACATTCATTAACGACGCGATTTCCTTCGTGGAAAGGTTCATGCGGAGTAAACAACAAATGCGCAAATCGCCTGCCGTTATATCTGCGTATTGCTGGCGTAAACGATCCATGAAATTCTGGTGGGCGCTATTAAAATAGGTCTCGAACTGCACCCAATCCGCTTGATCGTTCAAGGTAGATTCGATCAAGGAACGTAAACGGGTATATAACTTATTGGGATATCGGTCACCCAATGTCTCTTTCTGTTTATCCAGTTCTTCCAACAAAGCTTGGATTGCCTCGTTTCTTTTTACCAAAGCTGTTGTCTGGAGAGTAAGCTCATTGTTTTTGTTTTGCAACTCCGTTTCCAGCATCTCGCTTTTCATTTGTTGAAGCCTTTGCTGTTCGGCTTGTCGTTCAGCCTCCAACATTTCTTGTTCTTTTTTTCGCAAGTTCCTTAAATGATACCGAAGCCCTTCTTGAATGGCGAACCATATCAAAGCGACGTAGATCAAATAGGCCCATACGGTATTATACCAAGGAGGGCGCACCGTGATTTGCATCGTGATCTCGGGAAACGGACCCCGGGTTACATATTTACGTACCCTTAGCTCATAAGTTCCTTCCGGAAGTTGTAAGAAGGTAATTTTGCCGTCTTTCTGCCAAGAAGACCAATCGGCGGATACACCTTCCAGCTTATAACTGATTTGGTGATTAGGGGTGAATACCGTTGTCCCGATGTATAGCGAGAGTTCTTGGAAGTTATGGGGCATGTTGATTCTTTGAGTATCTGGATATAAATAATGTGTACCTTCTTGATCTTGATACTCGATGCGCATAAACCGTGGCATCGTCAATCCTCCTAGGCTTCCCTCTATTAATTGGCGGGTGTTGATTAATAGGGTTCCTTGCATGGCGGATACCAAATCAAGAGAATCATTCAAGGGGATGATCCGTTTGCCGTTGGTCACCAGATTCAGATCGTAATTATCGAATAGGATCCGGCATTTTAAAGTTCCTGTACCGTTTTCCCGATGGAAGAGTCCGGCCTCATTCTGGATCGTGAGCCAATACAAATTGTCTGGAACCGGGTAAATACTTTCTGCGTTGGCGAATACGCCCAATACATCTTTATTCTTAAATAAAGTGCTTACCGATAAATGATTGTCGGCCGTATCCGGATGGATATATGAACGTCCGATCTCACCGGATATCGGGGTAAACTTATCACCAAACATCAAGCTCCGGCTGAAGTAGCCGAGATTTGTCCGGATATAGAGGCGGTTATCCTCTTTTACAGCGTCTTCCAACTTTCCGATCTGGCTTCTTTTACCTAACATGGCGATGGGAGGATTGATATCTATTTGGGAGATACCATTATCCAAGGCGACCCAGATTAAGTTATTATCCTGTACGCAGATGGAACGTACGATATTATCTTGTAACTGATTATTGATGTTGAGATGTTGAAAGATCTCCCCTTCGTCGTTGGTGATATAAATGCCGGACGTAGATGTTCCCGTGAAATTGAGACCTCCGGCGCTAGCGAAAGAAGTAGGGTGCTTTTCCTCGATTTCTTTCGGGATCGTGTAGTTCGTCTCGGGGTTATCGAAACCGACGTGCGATGGGAGCGTATCGATCGGATGGTATTCCAGATTCCCGAGTTCGTCGTATAGCCAATAGCCTAACGATGATTTGCCTTGGGTATAGATAGAATCGTTCTGGAAAGATACTTTATAAATAGGGGTTTTATCCGGTAATGGATATGTGTTCCATGTATTCCCGTCAAAAGTAACCAGACCGGAATTATTAGCTACATATAAGATGCCATGATAGGAAACCGCTAAATCCCAATTCTGGCAACTAGCCTTATAATCGTCTACGGAATAATTTTGTACGAGGATAGAGGGAGCGACCACAGACGCACGCAAGGCGAAAACCGCCAGTATAGATAATAATATGATAAAAGGTAGCCGTCTGTACATGGTCTTTAAACTATAGAGACAAGGCATAAAGCCTTGTCTCTTTATATTACACACATGCAAATATAATCAAATTTTGATTACTTGTACTCCTGCCAGCTCTTAATCTGTATATCTTCTACGTTCATATTGCAGAAAGCGTCGATAAAGGCGCTAGCCAGACGGGCGTTCGTGATCAATGGAATGTTATGATCGATCGCCGCACGGCGGATCTTGTAGCCATTGGTCAACTCACGTTTGCTATGATCTTTCGGGATATTTACTACCAATTCGAAAGCGTGATTGCTGAACATATCCATGATATTCAAATCACCTTCCTCATCCGGCCAGCAAACGGCGGTTGCCTTGATTCCGTTATCGTTCAGGAACTTGGCGGTTCCGTGCGTACCATAGATCGTGTAACCCTTGGCATCTAGCATGCGACAAGGCTCCAATAGATCGACCTTACTCTTAGCTGCGCCGGAAGATACTAAAATGTTCTTCTTAGGAATACTGTTGCCTACGGCGATCATGGCGGAAAGCAAAGCCTCGTTGAAATCGTCGCCGATACAACCTACCTCGCCGGTGGAGCTCATGTCCACACCTAATACAGGGTCTGCCTTGTGCAAACGGGCGAATGAGAACTGGGAAGCCTTGATTCCGATCCAGTCGATATCGAATGCGCTCTTATCCGGTTTCGTATACGGAGCGTCCAGCATGATGCGGGTAGCCGTCTCGATAAAGTTGCGTTTCAATACTTTAGATACAAACGGGAAACTACGTGAGGCACGTAAGTTACATTCGATTACTTTCACGAAGTTATTCTTCGCCAAGAACTGGATATTGAACGGACCGCTGATATTTAACTCCTTCGCGATCATCTTGCTTACTTTCTTGATACGGCGGGCTGTCTCGAAGTAAATCTTCTGAGCCGGGAACACCAAGGTTGCGTCACCGGAGTGAACACCGGCGAACTCGATATGCTCGGAGATCGCGTACTCAACCACCTCGCCATTCATAGCGACAGCGTCGAACTCGATCTCTTTCGTTCCTTGCATGAACTCGGATACGACCACCGGATATTCCTTGGAAACCTTAGCGGCCAAATCCAAGAACTCGATCATCTGCTCTTTCGTGTGGCAAACGTTCATCGCCGCTCCGGACAATACGTAAGACGGACGGATCAAGATCGGGAAACCTACTTTCTCGATAAACGCGTCGATCTCTTCCATGCTGGTAAGCTCTGCCCAACGAGGTTGGTCGATACCTAGCGAATCCAACATCGCGGAGAATTTATGACGGTTCTCAGCACGGTCGATCGATAGCGGGGAAGTACCTAATACCGGAACATTCTGGCGGTACAGTTTCATCGCCAAGTTGTTCGGGATCTGTCCACCTACGGAGACGATCACGCCCTTCGGCAATTCCAGATCGATCACGTCTAGCACGCGCTCGAATGAAAGCTCGTCGAAGTACAGACGGTCGCACATATCGTAGTCGGTAGATACGGTCTCCGGGTTATAGTTGATCATGATCGATTTATAACCTAGCTTACGAGCGGTCTGGGCGGCATTCACCGAACACCAGTCGAACTCAACGGACGAGCCGATACGGTAAGCTCCGGACCCCAAGATAATCACGCTCTTCTCATTCGGGTAGTAGGTGATATCGTGCGGCGTGCCGTCGTAAGTCATATATAGATAGTTGGTCAATTCCGGGTGTTCGGAAGCGATCGTGTTGATACGTTTCACGGTAGGGAGAATGCCCATTTTCTTACGCAAGTTGCGTACGCGGATATTCTCTTTCTCCATATTTCCTTCCGGGTTCTCTACGTAACGAGCGATCTGGAAGTCTGAGAAACCAAGGCGTTTCGCCTCTTTCAATACATCTTCCGGAAGATCCTCGATCTTGTTGTAACCTTTCAATACGTTGGCGTAATCCACGATATTCTTCAAGCCCTCCAAGAACCAGCGTGTGATCTTTGACAACTCATGTATCTTGTCTACGCTATATCCCTGTTCCAAGGCTTGCGCCACGGCGAAGATACGCAAGTCGGTAGGGTTCGCCAACTCCTCGTCCAAGTTATCGAAATGGATATCGTTGTTACCTACGAAACCATGCATTCCTTGTCCGATCATACGAAGACCCTTCTGCATGATCTCCTCGAAGCTCTTACCGATCGACATGATCTCGCCGACGGATTTCATGCTGGAACCGATCTGGCGGCTAACGCCGACGAACTTCGTCAAGTCCCAACGCGGGATCTTCACGATCATATAATCTACCTCCGGTGCTTTGTATGCGGAGTTCGGAGTACCCATCTCGCCGATCTCGTCCAATCCGTAGCCCAACGCCAACTTAGCGGCAACGAAAGCCAATGGATAACCGCTGGCCTTGGATGCCAAGGCGGAAGAACGGCTCAAGCGAGCGTTCACCTCGATCACACGGTAATCGCAAGTCTCGGAGTTGAAAGCGTATTGGATATTACATTCACCCACGATACCTAAGTGGCGGATCGTCTTGGTAGAAAGTTCTTTCAATAAATCTAATTCTTTCTCGGTCAAGGAGCAAGTCGGAGCTACTACGATACTCTCGCCGGTGTGTACGCCTAGCGGGTCTACGTTCTCCATGCTCACTACCGTGAAGCAATGGTCGTTCTTGTCGCGGATCACCTCGAACTCGATCTCTTTCCAACCCTTCAAAGATTCCTCGACCAAGATCTGGGATGAGTAAGCGAAAGCGCTTTCCGCCAAGGTGCGAAGCTCGGCCTCGTCCTTACAGATACCACTGCCCATACCACCTAATGCGTAAGCGGAACGGATCATTACGGGGAAACCGATCTTATAAGCGGCAGCCACGGCGTCGTCCATGCTTTCTACGGCTTGGCTGATCGGGGTCTTCACTTCTATCTCGTTCAGTTTCTTAACAAATAGGTCACGGTCCTCGGTGTACATGATAGCCTCAACGGATGTACCCAATACTTTCACGCCATATTTAGCCAACGTGCCGCTGGTGTAAAGTTGAGTACCGCAGTTCAAAGCGGTCTGCCCGCCAAACGCCAATAGGATTCCGTCCGGTTGTTCTTTTTTGATAACTTCCTCCACGAAGTAAGGAGTGATAGGCAAGAAATATACCTTATCGGCTACTCCCTCGGATGTTTGGATAGTCGCGATATTCGGATTTAGCAATACGGTACTGATCCCTTCTTCTTTCAGAGCCTTTAACGCTTGCGAACCAGAGTAGTCAAACTCCCCGGCCTGTCCGATCTTCAGGGCACCCGAGCCCAGAACAATCACCTTTTTGATATCACTTTTCGACATAGTAATTTGGGTTGTTTTGTTTATTATAATGATTTTAGAATATTATATTTATATTATATCACCGGACCGATGGACACAAAAAAAATGCGTTAGTAAAAGTAACCAACGCATCTTATATAACCAAATTATAATCCCGTAAAATAGAGAAAAGAGCCTCAACCTCCGACATATAACCGGAATAGAACTTCGGATTATCCTTATGTGTCTTGTTTGTCATCTGCTCTCTCTTCAAAATTTCGGCAAAGATAGGGCTTTTGTTTGAAAGAACAAGTTATTTTCTTAAATTTGTAGTATTGTATCAGAAAAAAGAAAGCTTATGGCACGAATAACGATTCCTTATGCGGTAGCGGATTTTGTAGAGATGCGGGAACGCAATTTCTACTATGTGGACAAGACCGATTTCATTCCGGGCTTGGAAGACTATAAGGCTCCAGTCTTCTTGCGTCCCCGTCGTTTCGGGAAAAGCCTGTTTATCTCTACCTTGACCTGTTACTACGACCGTACCAAGGCCGACCGGTTCGAGGAACTGTTCGGCGGGACTTGGATCGGGGAGCACCCGACGGAGGAGCATAATCGTTATATGATCGTGCGCTATGATTTTTCCAAGATGGTGATGGCCGATGACATGGAAGGGTTGGAGCGGAATTTCAACGATCTGAATCGTTCTCCCGTGGAGATCATGGTAACGCATAACCGGGACTTGTTTAAGGATTTTCAGTTCTCCAGCAAGAAAGAGGCCTCCAAGATGCTTGAGGAAGCTTTGGGGTACGCCCGTGAGCATGGACTGCCTAAAGTGTATGTGTTGATCGATGAGTACGATAATTTCACCAATCAGTTGTTGACGGCCTACAAGGATCCGCTCTATGAGCAGGTAACCACGAAGGATAGTTTCCTGCGCACTTTCTTCAAGGTGATCAAAGCGGGTATCGGCGAAGGTAGTATCCGTACATGTTTCTGCACGGGGGTTCTTCCCGTCACGATGGACGATTTGACAAGCGGATATAATATAGCGGAGATCCTGACCTTGCATCCGAGGTTTCTGGATATGCTTGGTTTTACGTATGAGGAAGCGAGCGCTTATCTTCGTTATGTCCTTGACAAATACGGCACGGGGCAGGACTCTTTTGAGGAACTTTGGCAACTGATCGTGAACAACTACGACGGCTATCGTTTCCGTCCCGGCGCGGAGCCTTTGTTCAATTCCACGATCTTGACCTATTTCTTTAAGAACTTCGCCACGATGGATGGTATGATCCCGAGTGAGCTGGTGGATGAGAACCTGCGTACGGATATCGGTTGGATCCGTCGCTTGACCCTCTCGCAAGAGAACTCCAAGGAGATGCTGGATGCGTTGGTGATTGACGACGAGTTATCCTATAACGTTTCCGACCTGTCGAGCAAGTTCAACAAGAGGAAATTCTTCGACAAGAACTTCTATCCGGTCAGCCTCTTTTATCTGGGTATGACCACGCTGCGGAATAATTACCGCATGGTGCTACCCAACCTTACGATGCGCAGCATCTACATGGACTATTATAACGAGATGATTGCTTGCCCTTCTCCTTTTGTTCGGGGGTGAAACGGGAGGTCAGTGACTTCTGTATGCTGAGTCCGGAAAGGATTACTTCCTCCACTGATATGGGAAATTTCCGATCGATCGTGCTGTATTGAGGCAGGTAGCCCAAAGAAGGCTTACAGTTGAAACTAATTTCCCCTCCGGTGGGCTTTAGCAGACCGAGGATGCACTTTACAAGCGTTGTCTTCCCGCCTCCGTTCGGACCGATAATTCCGAGGAAGTCCCGTTCGTAGACGGCAAGGTTGATGTCATGGAGAACATTGCGGCCGTCGTATCCGGCGGATAGGTTTTTTATTTCGATAATTGGCTTCGTCATTGGCTTTTCTGATATCACTGTCTGACTGTTTGTTCCTTTGTCTCGGCCGGGGCGAGAGCTTTGGCTACATTCAGCATTTCTGTTTCCCAGTCGTAGCTGAGAGGGTTGATAGGAACTACTTTGGTACCGGTCTGCTGCGCGATAGTTTCCGCATTGCGCTTGTCAAACTCCGGTTGGACGAAGATTACACGCACGTCTTCCGCTTTGCAGAGGTCTATCAGCTCTTTCAGGTGGGCGGGAGAGGGTTCTTTGCCTCCTTCTTCGATAGAAATCTGGTGCAGTCCGTAGTCACGGGCAAAGTAGGAGAGGGCCGGGTGGTAAATCATAAAGGATTTGGCGGCGTTCGGTGCGGAGAGTTGTTGACGAATCAGACTGTCCGTTTGCTGGATGCGTTGGTAGAGGGAGTCGTACCGGTTCCTGTAATAAAGCTCATTGGCTTTATCAAGGGTGCAGAGCGCTTTATACGTATTTCCGGCAAGGATGAGGGCGTTGGCGGTCGAGTTCCATATATGTGGCTCTACGGCATGACTGTGACCTGGATGATTGTGACCTTCATGGTCATGATATCCGTTGCCATGTTCGTTGTCGTTCAGAATCAGGTCTATTCCTTTGGAGGTGTCGAACACTTGGATATGAGGGGCATTGTTCATCAGACGGTCCATCCAGGCCTGTTCGAAGCCGATGTAACCGATGCGGAAGTAGGCTTTGCTGTCGCCAAGGGATACGAGTTGCTGCGGAACCGGGTCGTATGTTTCCGGGCTGGAACCTTTGGGGACCATGCTGACTACCGTGAACTTGTCGCCTGCAATGGCTTCCGTGAAATAGCGTTGCGGTTCGAGTGTGACGGTAATGACCGGCTTTTCCTCAGTACCGCTTTGGGACGTTCGTCCGGTGCACGCTGCCAGTAGGAGGCAGGAGCCGATGATAAGCAGGGTCTTCATATCTATTAGTTGCTTTTTCATGACTTGTTGTATTTTCGGGTTGTTCTTACTTATCTTGTTTTACTTATTCTTGTTTTCGTTTTTAAGTTCTTATTCTTGTTTCCGGGCCCGCAGTATTTCCCGTTTTCCTCCTGGAGGGCCGGGAAGACGTTCCACGATGAATCCTGCGGCCTGCAACATTCGCCTGACGACTCCTTTGGCACAATAGCTCTGCCAGGAACTTACCGTTGGCTTTCCGTTTGCAATGGAAGTTACCACATCTCCGGCTGCTTTTCCGGTGCGAAGGCGTCGAAGTAAATCACGTCTGCTTTCCACCCTTCTGTCTCTGTTTCCAGCTTATTAAAGTCTTTTTGTACTTTTCGTAGGGTGAAGTGAGGGGTAATCGGTACGTCTTCTTCCCACGGGGAGGTATGAAGCTGTTTGAATAACTCGTGGGCCGGACACTGGTTGTCGCCTGTCATTAGTTGTTCGTTGGCGGAAATATACCCCAGTTGCTCTACGAGTTGCCATTCCAGGGGATAGAGTTCCAGACCTGTATAGTATACATTCCTCCCGCTTTTTTCTGCTTCTTCGAGGGTGAGCCAGGCGTTCAGACCTGTTCCGAAACCTATTTCCAGAATGTGAGGGGTGGTGGCGGTGGAGGCTTTCAGTCCCATATTGATGAAAATGTGCTGGGACTCCGTGCGTGCCCCTTTCGTTGAATGATAATGCTCATTCAATTCCGGAACAAACAGGGTAGTGCTCCCGTCATCGGTCTTCTCGATTATTCTTTTCATCGTATAACTTGCTATCTGATACTTATTGCTTGATTACTTAATGAAACATTTATCCTGCTACCACATTCCATGCACTTTCCAGCACATACAGGAGAAGGATGTAACGTATCAACTTGCCGGCAAACATGGAAGCTACCGTAAGCCATATATTGCTTCGCATAAATCCCAGTGCAATGGAGATAACTTCACCGATAGCCGGAAGGAAGGCGAAAAATGCCATAAGTGCTCCTTTCCCTTGCAGGAAGTTCACCATTTTGTCTACCTTTTCTTTCTTTACCTTGAAATATTTCTCGATCCAACTGATTTTGCCCAGACGTCCCATGTAGTAGCAAGTCATTCCGCCTACTGTGTTGCCCAGAGTGGCGGAGATCAGACAGGCTATCGGGGGCAGACCGAGTTTCACCAGTGCCACCAGTACCAGTTCGGAACTGAAAGGCACGATGCTGCCGGCCAGTAAAGCCGAGATGAATAATCCCGGTAATCCCCATTCGATGAGGAGTTGTATTGTTGAGTCTATAAAAGCGTCCATATATTAAAACTGAATAGGAGGATGAGACTGACCAGCGAGATTATGAAGAACACGTTCGATGTCTTGCTGTTGGTCAGTACGAAAAAATGTCCGATCAGGATGCTGCTGCTTATCATGAGCAACGGCAACAGATTGGCACAATAGGTTGGCTGCAAAGCTATGAGCAGGAAGAGGAAGATATTCAGGTCGATAAGAAATTGCAGATAGGCACGAGTGCGTATCTTGTCTTCAAATCCTGCGATGATGCAATGGGCGGCGCTGACAATGAACAGTACAAGTAAATAGCCGAGAACCGCCAATTCCCAAGGTTGGAGAATTTGCAGGTCGAAGGGCTTGCCGAAAGTTACCAGTTCGGTAAACGGACGGTAGAATAACTCCATTTGATTGTAGAAGAAGGCGTGCCCGAACAGGAACCAGTAAGGCAGTACCCAGCCTAAGAGCGCACCGCAGAAACTACGGGGCTTGAGTGCCTGAAAACGGTGAGCTTCGAATATCCAGAGTACCGAAAGGAAGGTGAGTTGGGGGAAAAGCAGGCTTCCCGCTCCGATGAAAAGGAAGGAATAAAATAAATAGCCTGCTGCCTGCGGCTGCTGATAACTTTTGAACAGGAAATAAATGGAGAACAGGAAAGCAAGGGCTGCAATGTCTCCTGCATATAGCAAGTGCATTTCCGGGCAGATAGTGACCAACAGAAAGTATATGGCTGTCTGCATGGATGCCCGCATACGGATAATGCCGAAACGGTTGTTCAACTCTATCAGGCTATAACCGATAACGGCATAAATCAGATAGCTGACAAGTCGTTCGGCCCATGCGGGAAGTAACAAGTCGCGGGCGGATTGCCAGAGGGAGAGAGTGCTGTCTTCCACTGTTGAGGCTGTGAGGTCGGGCAGTAAAAAGGATGTCAGTACCCAACAGAGGGTACAGATAAAGACAACGATAGGCAGCGTCCACCGCCCTGCTGTTACTTGACCTTGCAGCTTTTTATTTCTCATTTAATCTCGTTCAATTATTTTTTTGTTGCTTCTGTTTCTTCTGTGGTTTCTATAGTTTCTTTCCCTTCTCTCCCTTTATTTCCTTTCTTTCCGAATGGTTTTCTCCGAATGGCTT
>ENA-OPSV01000542-OPSV01000542.1-human-gut-metagenome-genome-assembly--contig:-NODE-542-length-30416-cov-6.290603_pt1 | contig 30416 bp, 30 predicted proteins | sample MGYA00241460_ERZ501912 | MGnify/ENA primary metagenome ERZ501912 (study PRJEB25962, sample SAMEA2042402) | human gut metagenome | biome: human gut; feature: human-associated habitat; material: faeces...
CCTACATTTTTCCACAGCAAATTTTCTTTATTTTTAGTACAAATAGTAATAAAATAAGCTCCATTAGACGAATAATTATAATCATTCAATCTTATATTTTTTCTTTTAGGTAAGTCCATAAATAAAATCCTTTAAATAGTTTTTACTTCTTAACCTGCAATACCTTTATTGCAGCATAATGCTTAATTGTAAAGGACTCGTCTGCGATTTCCTCAAGGAGCTTTTTATGCTCATTCTCCCATTTTACGATTTCTTCTTCAGAGAGCGATGCACCTGTTCCACGACACGCTTTCATTCTTCCGTTCCAGCTCTCTCTCGTAAACGGAACATCAAGGTCAAATTCTTCACTATGTATTGTATCAAAATATTTATCCACAAATTCAGGCAGAATTATTGGGTGTCTGGTTTCGCCTGCACCATTCCATTTTGGATTGTATTTCAAAACAAGGTCTTCACTTGCTTTTGCGATTTTATCCTCAAACGGAAGCCACTCCATATATAAAACTGCCAGCTTGCCACCCTTTTTCAACATTCTTGCAAAATTCGGTATGACAGTTTCATAATGAAAATAGAAAAAGCACTGACACGCTGTAATCACATCAAAGCTATCCTGTGGAAAATCAATATCTTCTGCGGGAGAAACTATAAACTGAATATTCTGCTTATTTTCCTTTGCGAGAATTTTTGCAGCTTCTATCTGATTTTCTGAAATATCCGCACCGACAAAATCTGCACCGTATTCATACAAATGTCTTGGCAGAACTCCTGTTCCGGTACCTACATCAAGAACCTTTTGTCCTTTTGTACATAAGCCTAAGCTTATAATTTTATCGTAAAATTCATTAGGGTAAATATCTCTATATTTCGCATACTCAGTGGAAACTCTGCCCCAGTCAAAGGCTTTGCCATTATCAATTTTTTCGTTTGTTATATCCATATTGTTGATAAATCTCCTTTCATGAAGTTTTTGGGTTTGAAAGATTTTTCTACAAAGAAAAACGGATTTATTTTCTGATATAATACGATAGATATTATATGTTATGGATCCTGAATATATTTTCTTTTAAAATCTGAAAGTCTCAAAATATCTCTTCCGAAAACAAATATTCTACATAACCTTCGATGTTCCATATCACAATTATGAACATCATTTCTTTCAAAAGCAATATGCATTCTACTTAATTCTCTTTCAGCTTCAGCAGCATCATATTCTGACCACATTCGTGCAACTAAATGTGCTCTATTCCACTTGTAACTTGCTAAGTCTTTTAGTGCATAATTAACAAGTTCTTCTTCTGATTCAGAAGCCTTAATCGTACGAAGAAAACCTCTCTCGGAATAGCCATATATATATTCTTGTCCATCTTGCTTTATAACAAACCCTTCAGGTGCCATATGTTTTCCAATAGTTATTGCATAAAAGGAGTAGCATTCTTCTTCTAAATATTTTTCTAATTCGGCTATGGTTTTCATAATATTTTTTACCTCTTTGTTTACTTAAACATCTCTAAAATTAAAATCTGTATATTTATTGTTTTGGAAACCAAATCGATGTTGCTCCATTATTATCGCAAAATGTAATGCACTTATATTTTGTTCCAAAATCTTTTAATTCATCATATTGCTCATTTGCTTTATGGCTAAACCGAATAATTATGTAAGTTTCATCCGGCAAAGCTCCTGCGTTTCCAATAGCCAATATCGTATTCTTATTTTCTAACTCTTTTTCAATAATGCCAATAGTTTTTTTGAATTTAGGAATTTCGTTCGCTTTGCTTTTTATATATTCTAACGATGGATTATCTCTATTTATCATTTTTACCTCCACAGATACCGATTTACTTATCTTGAACAGGTTAATTTTGTAATCTACAGTCTTGTTAGAATATCATCGGCAGTCTTTGCAATAAATTTTGCACCCTCTGCAATAAGCTCACTTTCGGGACGGAAGCCCCAATTTACACCGCAGAAATCTATTTCGGCATTTTTCGCAGTCTGGACATCAACATTGCTATCGCCTATATATAAGCAATCGCTCTTATCAAAACCAAGCTCTGCAAGCATTGCAAGCAATGCGTCAGGACAAGGCTTTCTCTCAAAATCAGGTCGCTGTCCCCAAGCCGCCGCAAATTTATTATCAGGGAAAAGCTTTGCGGCAATAGATTTTGTGAATTTATCAGGCTTGTTTGACATAATCGCATATTTGATTGAAAGCTCGTCTAATTTTGTGAGCAACTCCGTTATACCGTCATATGGTACAGTTTTATCAAGGCTGTGTTTGGTATAATATTCGTTAAAATCAGCAAGAACCTGTTTTTTCTGCTCATCAGTTGCCATTCCCTTCGGAATAACCATTGCTCTGTCTGCTAAAGTTGAAATTCCGTTGCCAACCATAAAACGATATTTTTCTCTTTCGTGTGGCTCAAAACCATTTTTTACAAGAGCATAGTTCATAGCATCAGCGAGGTCATAGAGTGAGTTTACGAGAGTTCCGTCCAAATCAAATACACAAATTTTTTTCATCTTTAATCATTCCTTAATCAAGTGCTAATTTGTAAATCTTATAAATATCGCTTGCATCAAGCTTCTTGAAGTTTCCGCACGAATTAGCTTTTTTAGCCATTTCTTCAAGGTGTGAGCTATCTATTCCGACTGCTGAAAGTCTTGTCGGAAGTCCAAGAGATGTATAGAAGCACTCAAGTCGGGAAATGCCCTCCATTATAGTTTCATAAACCATTGAATTAGGCAATTCAACATTCATAACTCTCTGTGCAAATTGAACAAAGCGTTCTTCATTTTCTCTGTATACATGCTTCATCCACGCTGGAAATATTATTGAAAGTCCGGCACCGTGTGCAATATCATAAATTGCAGAAAGTTCATGCTCTATTGCGTGAGAACCCCAGTCTTCCTCTCTGCCCATACCAATTAAGCCACTGTGTGCGAGAGTTCCCGCCCACATTATTTCGGCTCTTGCGTCATAATTCTCTGGGTCTTGTTTTACAAGCTTTGCATTAGATATTATTGCTCGCATAAGACCTTCACAAAGTCTGTCGCTTACATCAACATGCTCTGTCTTTGTGAAATAGCGTTCCATTATATGTGCAAGCATATCTGATATTCCACAAGCTGTTTGATAGAATGGTAGAGAATAAGTTGTTTCAGGATTCATAATTGCAAACTGCGGACGAAGCTTTTCACTGCCATAGCCACGCTTCAGAAGTCCATCTTCTTTAGTTATAACAAGATTTTCACTTGATTCACTTCCTGCAGCAGGTATAGTAAGCACCACACCAACAGGGAGGCAAGCTTCAGGCTCATTTCTGTTTTCAAAGAAATCCCAGACATCACCTTCATATGAAAATCCAAGAGCAACAGCTTTTGCAGTATCAATTACACTGCCGCCACCAACAGCAAGTATAAATTCAATATTTTGCTGTCGGCAAATATCTATTCCTTCATAGACCTTTCTAAGTCTTGGATTTGGTACTATTCCAGAAAGCTCGAAATATTCAATCTGGTTTTCATTGAGCATAGCTGTGACTTTATCATAAAGTCCGATTTCCTTTATGCTTTCTCCACCATAAACAAGCAGAATTTTAGAGCCATATTTCTTTATAAGTTGCGGAAGTTGATTTTCCGAATTTTTCCCAAACACTATTTTAGTTTTATTCTGATAAGTAAAATCGTTCAAAGCGTTCATTCCCTTCTGAAATTTTAGGTATAGAGCTGTTGCTCTTATTTTACCATAATACGCATATATTTCAAGTGAAAAAGTGAGAAATTTGTAATAAATCACAAAAGAAAGCTATTATATTTCTATTTTATAGTTTATAAACCAAATTATAATATGCAATTCTTTACATCATAGGCATTTGCGTGTTATAATAAAAATGTATAGCTTACTAAGCATAAAATCCTTACGAAAGGAATGTTATATAAATGGCTTTCGACAGAAGCAAAATTCGTAATTTTAGTATAATAGCACATATAGACCACGGAAAAAGTACACTTGCTGATAGAATACTTGAGCAGACTCAGTCTGTTGCAATTCGTGATATGGAAGACCAGCTCCTCGATAATATGGAGCTTGAGCGTGAGAGAGGAATTACTATCAAGGCTCGTGCTGTAACACTTCTTTATAAAGCTGATGATGGTGAAGAATATATTTTCAATTTGATTGATACTCCAGGCCATGTTGACTTCAACTATGAGGTTTCACGCTCATTGGCAGCTTGTGAGGGAGCGGTTCTTGTTGTTGACGCATCACAAGGCATAGAAGCTCAAACTCTTGCAAATACTTATCTTGCAGTTGATGCAGGGCTTGAAATTGTACCAGTTATAAATAAAATAGACCTGCCAAGTGCAGACCCAGACAGAGTATGTAAAGAAATTGAAGATGTTATTGGTATTCCAGCAGAAGATGCTCCAAGGGTTTCAGCAAAGGCTGGTATAAATATTCATGAAGTTATGGAGAGAATAGTTTCAGATATTCCTGCTCCATCAGGTGATAATGATGCTCCACTTAAAGCCTTGATTTTCGATTCATACTATGACAGCTATAAGGGCGTTATTATATATGTCAGACTTATGGAAGGTCAAGTTAAGGTTGGAGATACAATAAAAATGATGAGTACAGGCTCAGAATTTACTGTTGTTGAATGTGGATTTATGAGAGCCACAAGCCTTGAACCTGCTGGAACACTTTATGCGGGCGAGGTTGGATATATTGCAGCATCAATTAAAACTGTAAGTGAGGCTCGTGTTGGCGATACTGTTACAACTAAAGAAAATCCTGCAAAGGAAGCACTTCCAGGATATAGAGCAGTTCAGCCAATGGTTTTCTGCGGTATTTATCCAGCCGATGGTGCAAAATATGGCGACCTTCGTGATGCTCTTGAAAAGCTTGAGCTTAATGATGCGGCACTCTCATTTGAGCCTGAAACATCTGTTGCTTTGGGCTTTGGTTTTCGTTGTGGTTTCCTTGGACTTCTTCATATGGAAATCATTCAAGAGCGTTTAGAGCGTGAATATAATCTCGACCTTGTCACAACAGCACCAAGCGTTATTTATAGAATAACAATGAATGATGGCACTGTTCATATGATAGACAACCCTACAAACTACCCAGACCCATCACTTATAGCAAAAGCAGAAGAACCTATTACAAATGCGCATATTTATGCTCCGTCAGAGTATGTCGGAAATATTATGGAGCTTTGTCAGGATAGGCGTGGTGTATTTAAGGATATGAACTATCTTGATGATGATAGAGTTGACATACACTATGAATTGCCACTCGCAGAAATTATTTATGACTTTTTCGATACACTTAAATCTCGTACAAGAGGCTATGCTTCGTTTGACTATGAATTAAAGGGTTATTCTGAATCACAGCTCGTTAAGCTTGATATTATGCTTAATGGCGATGTTGTTGACGCACTTTCATTTATAATACACGCTGATAAGGCATATGGTCGAGCAAGAAAAATGGCTGAAAAGCTAAAAGAGAAAATACCACGCCAGCTTTTTGAAGTACCAATTCAAGCTTGTATTGGTGGAAAGATTATTGCAAGAGAAACTGTTAAGGCAATGCGTAAAGATGTTCTTGCAAAATGCTATGGTGGTGATATTACTCGAAAGAAAAAACTTCTTGAAAAGCAAAAAGAAGGTAAAAAGCGTATGCGTCAGCTTGGAAGTGTAGAAGTTCCTCAAGACGCATTTATGGCAGTTTTAAAGCTTGATAGCGAATAATTTTAGTTTAGATAAAATTATTCTTAGATAAAGCAAACCTCCGAACCTGTTTTAACTTAGGTTCGGAGGCTTTTTTATTTATAAAATTTGAAACGCAAAAAGCTCTCTGCCGAAGCAGAGAGCTTTAATAAGACTAATATAAATTCAACAAAGTTGATAAATAAAATCCTGAAATATAATATTCCAAGCTTCTGATTATCTCTTGGGTAAGTGAGATTAGCGCTTGCTGAACTTCAAGGACTTGGTGCTGTCCCTGCCAAACATCCGGTAATCCTTTCGCTTTCCACCTGATTTTTGGCTTAATACTGCGGTTTTTCTGCACACCAGATTCTAATTTTCATCCTCGTGCAAGACGCACGAAAAGCAGGTTTTGCTCCTTATGTGTGCCTTGCGTATCGCTGCCCAGGGCGACGCAGGACAACGGTAAGGAAAGACACTTGGTTGCTGTTCTTGTCTTCACCTCAAAATTTAATTTAGACACGGAGGACAGCAGAATGGAAAAATACATTTTCGATCAAAGCAACGGCCTCTGGTATGAACTCCAGGGCGACTACTATATCCCCTGCTTAGTGTTGGATGAAGCGAGTACATCTCCTATTGGCATGTGGGGCAGAAAGCACCAGCAATACCTAAAAGAACATCGCCCCATCCTCTATTCCGATCTTGTTCTCAGCGGAGTATTGCACAGCTATCTGGCTGACATTGTTAGCGTTCAGCTGAAATAACCATTTTGGGCTCAACAGAAATCACCAAATGTAGATCAATTAAAAAGACCAAACAACCCAGATTTCAATCTGGTTACTCCTTCGCCACTACCGACTCAACCGCAGGTATCTTGCCGGTTTGCAAAGAAACTGTCTCCAGCTTCTTTCCCCGGAAACTTTCACCACGCAGCTTAAATACAGTGGCATCGTCAAAGATGCGGTCCAGCGTACACAGCAAAGTAGCGTCTTCCTCAAAATCCTCGCGCCAGAGAGCCGGGTTCTTGTTGCTGGTGAAGATCATATTGAAACTGCCTTCTTTGTTGTAGCGCCGGTCAATCAGGTCAAAGAACAGCCTGGTATTCTCCTTGTCAAAGGCACAGTGGCCAATCTCGTCAATAATCAGGCAAGAGGGGCGCACAAGGCCATTGAGACAGGAATCGGTCTTTCCGGAACGTCTGGCTGCCGTGAATCTGTCCCGGAGTTCGGATGCCTTAATGAAATAGGTTTTCAACCCATGCTGGCAGCAGGCGTATCCGAAAGCCTGAGCCAAATGCGTTTTGCCTGTGCCTGCCGGGCCAATAAAGGCCAGGTTGCGGTGAGAGTAGATGGCGTTCAAAGAGGCCAAAACCTTCAGGCGTTCCACATCTCTCCCTTTGAGCAGCGAAAAGTCAAAATTTTCAAAGGTCTTGGGTGCTTTTGTGGGAAGGCGGCTCATCTTCAATAAAGTCTGAATAGTGGTCTGTTGCTTCTTTTCACTGAGATAGGAGAGAAGCGCCTGCACAGCTTCCATTCCAGCTTCCGAGAATTCCCGGTCTTCTGCAAACAGTGCGAATTCCTCCGCGGAAAGATCCAGCTTCAAAACAGAAGCAGCGGACGCCACCTGCTCAAAGATTGTTTCCTTCATACCTGGTCCTCCTTGTCAAAATCAAATTTGGCAAAGGAGAGATCCTGTGAGGGCTTTGGAAGCTGTAAAATCTGTGTTTGTACAGGCGCTGTGGGAAATTCTTCTGGCTGTGCCAAGGATTCGTACTGTCCTTCACAGAAACTGTCGGTGCGGCTCCAGGTAACAGTATGTGTAGCCAGCAGTACCTTCAGATCAGCAGAATAGATGTGCAATAAATCACCGCTGCGCTCTACTCTCGCCGTTGCGCCCGGATAGCTGTAAGGTACTCCGAAACGTCGGCCTTCGTAATTTACAAAGCCGTCAAAGGAGATCTTTCTTTCCGGACAGAGATAGAATCGGACAGAATCCTCCGGCACCATACGCAGCTGTTCTCCGCATACAGTTTCGTGAATCTTTTGAGGCGCACCATCCACCGTACGGCGGTATGTTCCGTTCTGTTTGTTGCACCATTCCAGCGCCTGCCAGTTGAGATCTGTAAGATCGCAGAACACTCGGTCAGCCAGAAAATTGTCTTTTACAAAACGGACCAATCGTTCCACTTTTCCCTTGGTAAAGGGATGCCGTGGCTTGCAAAGCTTTGTCTCGAATGCCAGGGCCTGCATAAAGGTCTCGTAGTCTTTCTGCCAGACTGGATGTCCCTCCAAATCCCGGTGCAGCACTACACTCTTCATATTGTCGGTTAACACATAGCGTGGAATCCCCATGTACTGGAAAGCGTGGATCATCCCAATAAACAGGTTTTCCTGTCGGGCGTTAGGGAAGAACTCAATATACCGCTGGCCGCAGTGGTGACAGATCATGGCAAAGCAGGCAACGCGGTAGGTCTGCCCATTGTAATCCAGAATATCCGTGAATCCCCAGTCCATCTGGTAGGCTTCACCGGGCTTTGTGACGTACCGGCGGCCACGATTTCCCTGCGGCGCAACCAACTGGCGTTTGGCCGGAATCAGGTGTTTGTGGGCGGCAATATACCGTTTTACTGTGCTTTGACTGCCGGAAAATCCCATTGCCTGGAGACGCTCCAAACAAACAGTTGAATTACTGACCCCACTTTTTAGCAAAGTATCCAGAACAGAACTGTATCCATCCAAAATGCGTTCTTTCTTCTGTCCATTTAGGCCATGCGCTTTTTCACAAAAGCCATTTGCTTTTAGCCGTCGCAGTTTGGATCTTGAGAGCCCTGTCCGACGGCCAAGCTCTGCAAGGTTTATCTCGTCTATACTTGAAAACTCGCCGTGGATTTCTTCCATTTCTGCAATGGCCTGTGCTATAATGGGCAAGAAGCCATTGCTTTGTATTCCTTTCATATTCATCCTTTCTACTGGGTTGTTTGGTCACTATTCAGTATAAAGGATTTGAAAGGTTTCGAGTAATGGCTTTTTCTTTTGATCCGGGTTTGGCTATTTCTGCCGGTCTCTTTGGGGCTGTTTTGGGTGAACCCTAATAACATTGACACTCAGGCACGAAACAAACTCCACCTGCTCGTAACACAGCTGGCAGAGAAAGAGGGTATCAATGAGCAGCTGAAAGCGCAGGATCAGATGGCATGGGTCGGAGCCATGAACAACATCCGCAATCGTGCAGAGGAAATCATCCTCCAAGAGCTGATCTATGGGGAGGATGCCGTATGAGACTTCTTGAAGAATTTTGGTATGGCAACATTGAACCAACCGAATACGACACAAACGCCTGCAAGGAATACAAGGAAGTGCTTCACCTGATTACCCGAAATGAAGAAAAGCTTCAGGCAACCATGACGGATGAACAGAAAGAACTGTTCTCTCGATATACGGACGCCGTTCGTGAGTATCAGACCATGGCAGAGTGCCTACTGTTCCAGAATAGCTTTAAGCTGGGTGCCAGAATAATGCTCGAAGTCATGGAAGAATAAAGAAATATAGGAAATACAATCAGCCGAGCAGTTGTTAATTGCTCGGCTGATTTGCTTAGATTTTTACTTTTTGTCCAATTAGAGCTTCAAGCTTCTCCGAAATTTCTTTTTTACATCTTTCAACAGCTAAATATTTATTTGCAACCTCTTCTTGTGCGGCAAGATCAATATTCCCTTCACTATCAACCGGAATCGGTATTTTCACAGATTTTATCATAAACGGTGGTAATGAGGTGTATTCATTTTCTCCATTCAACCCCTGGCGACCCTTTTTTAGCTCTCTAAAAATCGGTTCCAAAACATATTTCACATATTGAAGATTCAAATTATCAACCTTAGGCACTAACACCCCTCGATGATTTGTTGCAGAGAACGGCTCATCATGGATCATTATATATCCAGCCAAACCATCAATCGCCCATGTAAGACATGGCATATCATAATCATAGGCATCAATATCTGCAAACCTTCCAAATGTGTTGCCAGAGAACAGAGCATACTCGCCTTTATGATTTTGCACATAAGCTTTGGTGTATTTACCACTTCCACGATGAATGCTAAAGAGATCTGTTAGATTAAAATCTGCGGTCACCAAAGTTTTTTCTTCATCTTCTCTGGAAATTTCACAAAGTGGTTCATCCAATTCAGATAAAGCAGCTGTTGCATCACTGATCATCGCTCTAAACGTATCTACATCAACAGATTTTACACTGTCTTCAATACCAAGCTCAATTTTTTCTTGATGTGTCCACCAACGATCCACACACCAATGCGAAGCGTCAACAAATTCATCAATATTAACGATTTTGCACCGTTTATCATTGGTTTTAAATTTAGTTTTTGCACCCTTGAACATATTGAAGAGATCGGAAGCAGTTTCCAAGTCGTTCTGTTCTATATCAAAACGATATACATCTCTTGTTTCTCCAATTTCAGAGCACAAATACGTAAACACTGGCGTTGTCTGTGGTTCAAGTGTATCTACACCACCTACATTTACAGCCGTCTTTTTGGTAAGAGCCAAAATGTAAGTTTTCTTGTTTGTGGTGAAGAAAGTATTTAATGGCAAAGAAATAACAGCATCAATTAGGCATTGGTCGAGTATAAAATCTCTAAGCTTTTTATCATTACTGCGATTCATAATACCATCAGGAACAACAATAAATGCCTTTCCGCCTGGTTTCAGCGCACGAACAATCCACTCCATGAACAGGCCTTCAATACCCATTGCACTAATAGCAAAATAATCCTTGAGTTCCTGTTGCTTCGCTATTTCTTCTTTCAGATTACTACTACCACTCATAACATAGGGCGGATTTGTAAGGATTAAATCAAATTTATTTTTAATAGGTTTGGCTAACGTCCCGAGAATAGAGTTCGTCTGAAGCAGAAACGTATCGTTAAATAGCTGTGCAAACATCTTCGTCATGTCTGGATGTTCCTTTATTAAGCCAGACATATAAATCAACATATTTGCTTTTGCAAGGATAATTGTTTTTTGCTCGTCTTTGTCGAATCCCTTATCAAACCCGTGTAATGTAATTTGGGGTTTCAATTCACCATTTTCAACAGTGTAGAACCGGTGCAAATCGTGCAAAATTGGCTCCAGCAAGAATTTGCCAACTCCACAAGCAGGGTCACAAATTTCCATACCTGGCAGAATTTCAACCATATTGACGATAGATCGTACAACCTTCAAGGGGGTAAAATACTGTCCCCAATTTTTTTTGCTAATAGACTCTTTCAAGAATGTTTCGAACAGCTTGCTTTTAAAATCATAATCAATATTTTCGAGGGTTCCGAATTCATTAAATCTATTCAAAATCCTTCTGAACACCGTCGCATAGCCAGAAACAGCTTTGTCATCTTTGGAAACAAAGATTGTACCATTAATGATGGTTGTTTTATCCTTTGGATTGCCCGGAAAAAGTTCTTTGATTTTTACACGTATAACAGAAGCATAATATTCAAGAACCTCATTGTCGTTATTACCGGCATACTTACCCAGCAAATCGTAAAAAGAGTACATCCCCCTTAAAACGCCCAAATCACTAAGATATTTAAAAATAAAGATCTCAACAAAAGTGTATAGACAATTTTCAGGAGTAGCACCTGATACTGCCCAAAGATCTTGCCAGACTTTTTCGGCTAAAGGTAACGGATCTACCGTTGCTGCAGCTTTGATTTGATCATTGGTTGCATTAATAGATGCACGAATTTTATTTATCAACGTGATACATTCTGTACTCTTTTTGTCAAAGTTTAACGTAATTTTGCCGCCATCTTCTTGCAATATTTCATTTCCAGATGCCGGGTTGATCCAGTAAGATTTCTTCCCGTCAGTAACAATATAAATCTTCGCTTGCAGAATTTGAGCCGTACCAAGTTCTTGGGCAATAGCAGCTTCAACTTGCTTGTCTGTACGTAGCTCTTTGGGTTGCTTGTACTCAATTGCCGCAATCACTAATGGTTTTTTTACAATCAGTGCATCCGGCTTTTTCTTTTCGTACTCAGCATAATCTCGATCAGGAATAATCTTTGCGCCCTTTAGCGCTTTCAATGTTGTAGCTCCAATATTGTAAAAATTCCAATCGCCCATTTTTTCAGGAGCTTCTATCAGATTCCTCTGAATCAATTCTTCACTCATTGATAGCAACTCCTCTCAGTCCATTTGTATTGTCTCTCAGATACATATCGATGTCGGTTTTTCTGATACGCCATGAACGATCTCCAACTTTTGATGCAGTCAATTTGTTTGCTTTGATTAACCTGCGAACGGTCTTATCGCAGACTTTTAAATAGTGCGCAGCTTGCGTTATCGTGAAAATTTCATCATCCATAACATATCACCTCGGCTTTGTCAAGTATATCATGTAGATTCATTTTTTTCAATGGACTACCTCAGAAAAATATGGATTTTTATAGAATTAGTTAGACTTTAATGGACTTAAGTGGACATATGCCAGCTGCGCTTTAATTCATGTACAACTTCCACATATTACAAGCACATTGGCATGGATAAATCAGCGAACATTGTTTCTTGGAAGAGATTTCTCCTTTTGTTTGGAGAAATACGACCACAGACGATTCCGAGAAATTGTATCTTCGTAACTATGGAGTTTGCTCCGAAGCTCACTATTTTGCCGCTCGAGTTCTGTGGTACGAAGCTGCCCCCGAATAGACTTGTACTCTGCCAGTTCTGCGGTCAGTGCAGCGACCTTCGCTTTCAACTCGCTTATCATTTTCATCGCTGCATCCAAAGTCTTTTGTATCTTGGATTCCTTGCGTCCCTGGACATAGAACTTCTTTGCCGCAGCTGCCAGGTTTTCATATTCGGAACGATCCAGCATGACTTTTGAGGAAAAAGGAACTGGATGGGGTTCTATTTGCTCCACTTCCTGAACGGCAATCTGCTGTTTTTGAATTTTCTCAATCTTCTTTTCCAGAGAAGCTGCCTGCTGCTCTTTCTGCTGCGTTTGTGCGGTGAGTTGTTCCAATCGCTCCTGTTCCCGTTCCACCTTGAACTGCGTCACGGTCAAATGCTCCTCGGAACTGCCCCGTTCTCCACGTTCAACATCAGAATATCCGGCATTGCGCATGGCCTGGAAGAAATCGTCCTGGAGAACGCTGTAAGACTTCCGCAGCACCGGCTTGCCATTCTTCTGGAGAATAGGCGCTCCCTGTTCGTCCAATGCCGGTTTAGACAGCCATTTTTTACTGCTGCTCACCTGCATAATCGTTGCCTTAACAGTTCCCACAAGTGATTTGTCTTTGCACCTCTTGGACCAGAGGATCTGCTTCTCCACAACCGGAACATAGACCACATGGAGATGATAATGGAATACATCCTGCCCCAGTGCTTCGGACATGGCCCGGTTACGCTCATCGGCGTGCATAACAGCGGAGAGAATATACTGTTCGCCGCCAACGATCTCTATAGCAGCTTTGTAAGCGTCCTCATAAAATCGCTTGGCAAACTCATACCCACCATGGTTATAGAAGTAGGCGGAGTTTACATCAAAAATCAGTTCCCCATAAAGGTTGGCGTCTGATTTCAGACCACGGGTGGAGATTATACCATCCTGCTCCATCTGGGCAAACATCTCTGCATATCCGGCGGTGGGCTGCTTAAAATGGATGTTCTGAGAGGTGCGTTCTGGTATAATATCAGGGTTGGTGTAGGATTCCTTTTCTCGTTCGTTGTGCCGCTGGGCATTTCCGATTTTGGCGGCAGTCAGGTTTACGTTTCTTGCGCTGGTACGGTCAATCCCGTCGTTTCTCGCCATAGAGCTCCTTTCACGTTTGTACGGCCTGCGGGCCGGGGTGCACTTCCTGCGGAAGTGTAATAACCCACTATGATACTTTCATCCTGCGGCTGCAAAGTATCGTGGGCTCTCCGAGGGGGATGCGGCTCCTGCGGGAGCCTCCTTGGCTTGCGTGTGCTATCCACACAGCAAGCCAGGTGTGTCCGGCAACCTTGCTTCTGTAAGCAATCCTGCCGCCCACAGTTCGGGAAAATCCACTGGATTCTCCCGAACCATCCATCTCCAAATCTGTGGATTTTTCGATGGGGACGGTGGTGCGATACCAGAGTGCAACTCTGTGCAGAAAATGCAATAAATGCAGAAAATTTCGGTTTCATGCTGTGGGGTTCACAATGATTTTTACATCGGCTGGTCTACCCACCGACTGGCGTTCCGGTTCTTCCAGCCGAATGTATCCATGTCCCTCCAGCAGTTCCAGCGTCGGAAAAATCTCCTCCGTTTTCTTGAAGAACTTTCCCCGGCACATCTGAAAAAGCTCAGAACGCTTGATCACCGATACGTTCTTCTTTTTCAGCTTTGCCAGGACAAATTTGGCTTTCTGGATGGTTAAGTCAGTGCCCATCATGGAATAGGCGTAGGTGGAATGAGCCAGAAAGTATTTGCCGATCTGAATCGCCTTACTCATCGTAGAAGCTGTCACTTCTGCTTTCTCGTCTTCCATATCAGCACAATGCAGCAGTCCCGCAATCCGGAGTACTGCACCGATATATTTGCTCGCCCAATCGGAAATTGCCTGCCCCTCGCCAACCAGAAACTTCTCATGCTCCTGAAAATAATCAGCCATCAGGTCAAAGGCCTTTTCTGAAAGGTGCACCGTCTGGGCATCCCCACCAATCGGCAGAGCCATCAGGCGAAAAATCAAGCTGCGGTAAGCGGCGATTACTTCGGGCGGGATCGGCTGGGTACGAAAGACTCGGCTGCCAATTCTGGACGGCGGGGATGCATACAGGAAGCGGGCAATCAAGCCCCGTCCGGTCATGGTGGTATTGGACATGATTTCATCCAGCACACTGGGTTGAATAGAGAGGATAGCTGACAGTGCCGGGTGCATGATGCACTCTGCTTCACGGGTCATTCGATCCACATAAATGGCATCTCCACAATGACCTTTAAGCCAGACATCAATGTTGGATTTGTTGGAATACCGACCTGCCATGATGTCAAAGATGCCGCCCTCAGTGGAGATCACCGAGAACACCCCATTGTTAGCTGCCATCAAGCTGGTCAGAGCTTCACTGGAACAATCGTCGGCAAAAAAGCGAACCGGCTTTAGTTCTGGAGTTTCTTCCAGCTGTTCCTGAAGCCGCCGTAGTTCCAGCTCCATTTCCCGGCTTTCCTTGCGCTCCAGCTTCTTTTGCAGACCGGAGATCTGGCGCTCCAGAGATTCCCGCTGCAAATGGTTTTCCCGTATTTCCATGCTGTGCGCCTTGTTATATTCCTGCTCATACTCATAGAGGAATGTGGTCATATCCCGCATGACACTGGACTTTCGCTCCCCTGGGGCAGCGATCACTACTGTGTACAGACTTAAGGGCTCGAAGTATCCTGGCGTTCCCTCTATCTTGTATTTTCCCTGTAAGCAGGTAGCCAGCACACCCAGGCTAATCACCGCTGCCATGTCCGGGGCAGTCTGACTGTGTTCGGCCACCGCACTCACATAATTCCGAATCACATCCGGGAGAGCGTCTACCGGAAATGCAGGCAGGTCACTCCACTGTGGCGTCAGCGGAACAATAGGTTGAAAAACTGGTGACGGCTCCGCTTTTGGAGTGTAGATCTCCCGGCAATGCTCGATTGCCTTCTGAATGGTGATTGCACCATACGTTGTGCCGGATTGCTGCCGGTCCCATTTATCCCGCATCAATCCCGACTGCCGGAACATAGTGTCCATCTTGGCAGCATCCCGTCCTGTCCAAAAGGCGAGATGACTGCACAGCGCCAGATCTGCCTCTGATGGGGACGAATATCCCTCCAGCGAACCGTTCCAAAGGGCTGTGAACGCTGCCCCATTCTTACTGCTTTTTGCCAGTTGCAGAAGCTGCTCCATGCTTAAATCAGAGTTTTTTGCATTTATTGCATTTTCTGCGCCTATCTCTGGCCTGCGCATGAACTTGTCCAGTAACACTTGCAGCTCCTGGGTCCGGTCACCATACTCATAATCCTCACAGCGGTTTCCGGTCACGGTGACATATTTGTTGGTTGCTCCCGCCACATAAACCTCGATTCCGGCCTGATGGTTTATAATGTAGAATCGCTTGGTATCATACTGAAAGCCTTTTGCCGAAAAGAGGATGTGCAGACCGTTGCCGCTGGGGCTGTACTCGGTATAGCTGTGCATTAAGGCCACAATTTCTGCGGCGGTCTGGGTGTAATAGCCGCTGTCCGAAAGGCAGTTGTCCAGGTCAATCGCACAGATGCCGTTGAAAATGCCAATTCCAATGCCATCATATCCGCTGGCCTGTACTGCTGTTTTATAAGGTACGAAGCTGGAAGGATCGTTGCTTTTCGCTCCCAGGCCGGTTTCCGGCTGGTATGGCACCTTCGTTTTCCTCCCATTCCGTTCCTCATACTTCCAGCAACAGAACAGACCATTTTGTATGATGCTGTCTGGTAAAGCTGTCAAATTCTGTTCCTCCTTAAATAGTCGTTGAATTTGGCAGCTGTCGTGTTATAATATCCTTGCTGAGTGATAGTCACACGGCAGCTGCCGTTTGTACTGTCCGCCAAGAGTTCTCATCTGCCAGGATGAGGGCTCTTTTTTTATGCGGTTTCCGGCTGGAAGTATCCAATTTCCTCCCACACCTTTCTGTCGGGGCAGTAGTAGTTGTACTCGTTGGAGTTTTCCAGCTTGATCGCATAGCCGAATTTCAGGATTCCCTGCTGCAAGCCAATGCGCACATACTGGGCATCTTTGTGCATGGCGGCTGCAATCTCGGTGATGGGGACATTGCGTCCAGTGAAGGGCGGCAGTTCGACATAAACTTTCTTCTCCATGTGAATGACCTCCTTATTGCCAATATGCGAATTATTAGTTCGTATTTTGATTATAAGCCATCCACGACAGCTTGTCAACACTAAATACGAAAAAATTATTCGTATTGCGACCTTGTAATTCGCACGGCTTCGTGTTACAATACAAACGAGGTGATGACAATGCACAGCAACCCAGCCGAAATTGGCGAGAGAATCAAGGCAGCCCGCAAGGCCGCTCACTTGAGCCAAACAGAGCTGGCACAGCGTCTGGACAAGACGATGCGCACAGTTCAAAAATACGAAAGCGGTGAAATTGAGCCATCCATAGCGATGATCAATGCCATCGCCAAAATCTTAAACATATCTCCGGCAGACCTGATTGGCTACCAGAAACCCGAAATCCAGCTGGACAGCCTGTCTGATGTGATTGCGGTTCTTTACCAATTAAACAAGAAGGCCGGTATCCGGTTCGAGATCGATGTCCAGCGCCCGCCCCACAGCGAAGAATGGTCCTGCTCCCTGAAATTCAAAGGAAATGACCACTCCGCCGAGATGAATGATTCCCTGTGCCTGATTTTGGAAGAGTTCCGGGATGAGCGTGAAAAGCTGGAAACCTATTGGACCGATCAGGAATCCTTTGACCGCTGGATTGAAAAGGAACTGGCCTACTACGCAGATGCCAAGTTGCAGGACAAGGAAGTGGAAGTCCTCTCCGATTTGGAGCGCATTCAGCGGCGCAACGAACTGGATCGGCAGATGCTGGAGAAAATGAAAAAGGCCGCCGAGGAAAACGGCGACCAGGAGTAACAGAGGGTGTTGCATACCCTTTATCAAATTTAATTCAAACGCTGGGAGAAAGGAAGTTTGAGATTTTTTGAGATTACCCAACGGATATGGAAGCGTCAAGAAAATGTCCGGAAAGCGAAGAAGGCCCTATGCAGTGAGGAAAACGGTAGGGTGGCACGTCAATCCTGAAACAGGGAAAACCGTTCAGGAACAAATCACCATCGGCTATGCGGCAACCAGAGCAGAGGGGCTGCAAATGCTGGCAGAGTACAACAACAATCCCTTTGACATAAAGGCATCCAAAGCCACCTTCCAGGAGGTCTATGAACGCTGGTCAAAGGAGAAGTTTCCCACCATCTCCAAGTCAAATGTAAAAGGCTATGAGGCGTCCTATCGGGTATGCGGAACACTTTACAACAAGGTGTTTCGGGACATTCGACTGATGGACCTTCAATTTGTGGTGGACACCTGCGGGAAGAATTACCCCACCCTGAAAAAACTCAAGGGGCTGTTTAACCAGCTGTATGCCTACGCCATGAAAAACGACATCTGCAACAAGGATTATTCCGAGTTTGTGGATTTGAGCCGGTACAAGGATAAGAACCCCAACAAGCGTGACCGCAACAAGTTCACAAAGGAGCAGATTGCCCGCCTGTGGGAGCTTGCAGAGGACCCGTACTATCAGATCGTGCTGATGCTGATCTACAACGGTTGCCGCATCTCGGAGTTCCTCGACTTGAAGAAGGAAAACGTACATCTGGAAGAACAATACTTTGATGTGATTGCCAGCAAAACCGAAAACGGCCTGCGGAAAGTTCCTATTGCCGACAAGGTGCTGCCATTCTACAAAGCGTGGTACGAAGGTTCTCAGTGTGAATATCTGCTCCACACGCCGGATCAAAAGCACTTTGATTACAGGAACTACTACGACAGTTACTTCACGCCCCTGATGGAGCAGCTTGGATATGACCAGACGCCGCACTGTACCCGGCACACCTGCATCTCCATGCTGACAGAGGCCCATGTAGACCAAACCATGATCAAGAAGATTGTGGGACACTCCGGTGCCATGACGCTCACTGAACGTGTCTATACCCACCTGGATATCGAAACACTGGTGGAGGCAATCAACAAGATCTAAACGGAAGAAGGAAAAGCCGTGCAGCACAAAAAAAGCAGGAGATACGCTCCTTGCGGAACGATCTCCTGCTTCATAAGGCTTTTGTTTTCGCTTGCGATTCTTGTTCCTTGTGTGCTCCTTGCTTGCTCCTTACAGAGTAAAACGGAACACTTCTGAGGAACTCTCACAACTCCAAAACCATCCAATTTTCTGCAAAACAGCGTCCAAAGACGTACTGAGAAGCAGTGAAAATTATCTCTTTGAGAACTGTGGAGCTCTACGAGCAGCCTTGAGACCGTATTTCTTACGCTCTTTCATTCTTGGGTCACGAGTGAGGAAGCCAGCCTTCTTAAGCTTTGGACGAAGTGCTTCACTATCGTATTGAAGAAGAGCTCTTGCTACGCCGTGACGGATAGCACCAGCCTGACCAGAAACGCCACCGCCTGCAACTCTGCAAACGATATCGAACTTGCCGTCAGTTTCTGTAAGAACGAGAGGCTGACGAACGATGAGCTTCAATGTTTCAAGACCGAAATATTCATCAATATCTCTGTCGTTAATTGTGATTTTGCCTGTACCCTGATAAAGTCTTACTCTTGCAACAGAGCTTTTTCTTCTACCAGTACCGTAAAAATAAGGTGTCTTATCGTACATTTAAATATTGCCTCCTTTCTTATTTATCCCAAATCTCAGGCTTTTGAGCCTCGTGCTTATGGTCTGCACCATTATAAAGGCGAAGTCTTGTCATAGCAGCACGGCCAATAGTGTTATTAGGAATCATACCGTAGATAGCAAGCTCAACAGCCTTTTCTGGCTTAGTAGCCATGAGTGTATCATAGCGAGTAGCCTTCATGTGGCCGACATAGCCTGTGTGGCGATAATAATACTTCTGCTGAAGCTTGTTGCCTGTGAGAACAACCTTATCGCAGTTGATAACGATAACATGGTCACCACAGTCTACATGTGGTGTATAAGTTGTCTTAAGCTTACCGCGAAGAAGGTCAGCAGCCTGAACAGCAACGCGTCCGAGTGGCTTACCAGCAGCATCAATGATGTACCACTTGCGTTCAATCTCAGCGGGCTTAGCCATATAAGTTGACATTAGCGTTTCCTCCTGTTTTCATAAACATTTTGCATATTCTCGAGGACACTGAATAGTATCCTTCTCAAGTCACAAGATAGATAATATCACAGACAAAAAGCGAAGTCAAGGCTTTTTTTGATTTTTTTAATTCTGAATATATATAACTCTCATTTTCTCATATTTTCTTTATTATACTAATTTATACTAATTTATGATTTTTAATTTTTAAGGTGTAGATTTTTTGGCATTGTACCCGATGCAATGCACCATTAAAGCGTATAATGATGCGTAATACTGTGGAAAGCTATTATTACGAAGCGAAATTTGAAAATTTAAAGCTTGTTCAAACACCTGAAAATAAAACTTAACATAAACATAAAAACCGAGGCTATAAAAGTCTCGGTTTTTTATTAAATACTATATATTACTTCTTAGTAACATGATTGATAAGTCCGCCGTCCTTGATGATATTCTGAATAAACTCAGGGAATGGCTCTGCTTGATAGGTCTTACCTGTTGTAACATTTGTGATAACGCCTGTATCGAAATCAATATCAATTTCATCGCCGTTTTTAATCTCGTGAGCTGCCTCATCACATTCGAGAATTGGAAGTCCGATATTGATAGAATTACGATAGAAAATTCTTGCAAAAGTTGAAGCAATAACGCAAGAAATGCCAGAAGCCTTAATAGCTATTGGAGCGTGTTCTCTTGATGAGCCACAACCAAAGTTCTTCTCGGCAACAATAATATCGCCTTCCTTTACATTCTTTACGAAATCTGCATCAATATCCTCCATACAGTGAGCCGCAAGCTCTTTATGAGAGGCTGTATTCAAATATCTTGCAGGAATGATAACATCTGTATCTACATTATCTCCATACTTGTGTACTATTCCGTGTGCTTTCATTTATATTCAATCCTTTCCTCAGAGCTTTTCAGGTGATGTAATATAGCCTGTAACTGCACTTGCAGCTGCAACAGCAGGGCTTGCAAGATAAATCTCGGATTCAATGTGTCCCATTCTTCCGACAAAGTTTCTGTTTGTTGTTGAAACAGCCTTTTCACCCTTAGCAAGTATACCCATATGTCCGCCAAGACAAGGACCACAGGTTGGTGTAGAAACTACTGCTCCAGCCTGAATGAATATATCAAATAAGCCCTCATGCATAGCCTGAAGCCAGATATTCTGTGTTCCTGGGATAACTATGCAACGAACTCCCTTTGCAATATGCTTGCCCTTGAGTACCTCAGCGGCAGCACGAAGGTCAGAGATTCGTCCATTTGTGCAAGAACCGATAACAGCTTGGTCAATCTTAACCTCTGTATCGCCGATTTCATCAACAGTTCTTGTATTCTCAGGAAGGTGTGGAAACGCAACTGTTGGACGAAGCTTTGAAAGGTCGATTGTATATTCTTCATCATAAACAGCGTCATCATCTGCTGAAAACTCAACAGGCTCACCCTGAAATCTATCCTTGATATATTCACGGGTAATATCATCAACTGGGAAAATTCCGTTCTTTGCACCAGCTTCAATAGCCATATTAGCTATACAAAGTCTGTCGTCCATAGAAAGGCTCTTAACACCCTCACCAGTAAATTCCATAGACTTATACAAAGCACCATCAACACCGATTTCGCCGATAATGTGCAAAATAACATCTTTACCGCTTACCCACTTTGGCAGCTCACCGACAAGATTAAACTTAATAGCAGCAGGAACTTTGAACCAAGTCTTACCACTAATCATACCAGCAGCCATATCTGTTGAACCTACACCTGTTGAGAAAGCACCTAAAGCACCATATGTACAAGTGTGCGAGTCTGCACCAATTACAAGGCTACCAGGGCCTACAAGACCTTTTTCAGGGAGAAGTGCGTGTTCAATTCCCATTTCGCCAACATCAAAGTAATTCTTGATGTCATATTTATCAGCAAACTGGCGAACCTGTTGACATTGTGCAGCAGCCTTAATATCCTTATTTGGTGTGAAATGGTCCATTACCATAGCTACCTTTGTGTTATCAAAAACACTATTAGCCTGACAGCCCTCAAATACATTGATTGCAACAGGAGAAGTTATATCGTTTCCAAGAACGAGGTCGAGCTTTGCCTCGATAAGCTGTCCCGCCTTAACTTCTTTAAGTCCTGCGTGAGCGGCAAGGACTTTTTGTGACATTGTCATTCCCATTTTTATGACCTCCTTAGTTATATTAGGTAGTATAATTATCGCATATAAATTTGAAAAAGAATGTAAAGTATGTTACAATTCAAGCACACAATTTTCTCCTAATCTAATTAGTAGAAAACATAATCCACCACCAAATTATAAAAAAAGGAAAGGTTTGATTTTTCAAATGGAAAAAATGAATCATTATATAGAAACCTATTCATACGGACTTCCAAAAAGCCTTACAGAGCTTTTTGAAAGCATAAACTTTGTCAAAAAGCTTGAAAAGGGAGAAGAAATATATTCTCAAGGTGAAAAGGCAGAATCATTTTTTTATCTGAAGCGTGGTAAAGTAAGAGTTTATATGACCTCCGAAAACGGTATGGAAAAAACACTCTCAATAATATCTCGTGGAGCAATCTTAGGCGAGGCGGCATTCTTTGACGGTATGCCAAGGGTATCGAGTGCAAGTGCTATGCAGAAAACAGAAATTGTTGTAATAACAAGACAGATACTCGAAAACGCTTTCCGCACACACCCAGAAATCGCCTTAGAGCTTTTAAAGCTTCAAGCAATGACTATAAGAATGTTATCCTTACAAGTAGATAGCATCACCTTTCGTGACGCCGAAAGCCGTATAGCAAATTTCTTGCTTGAATCTGCCGAGGAGCGTGGTGATAACCGCTATGTCTTTGCCACGCAAGAAGAAATCGGGACTGCTGTTGCAGTATCAAGAGTAACAGCAAGCCGAATCATAAACGAATTTTCAAGGCAGGGCCTGCTTTCAACAGGCTACGGAAAAATCACCATAAATAACAAAAAAGCTCTTGAAGCAATAGCTTCAAAAGCTTAATATGATTTAGACTTTTGTCAATATTTGTCATTCAAGATTGCCTGTTTCAAACATTATAGCCGCAAGAGCCACTATTGGTGCAGTTTCTGCACGAAGAATCCTTTTTCCAAGAGTTGCGACTACCGCACCATTTTCTGCAAGAAGCTCAACCTCACGCTCTTCAAATCCACCCTCAGGGCCAGTAAAAATCGCAATTTTCTTTGCGGGTGATGAGAGTATCTCTTTAAGGCTTTTTCCCCCACCCTCAAAAAAGAATATCGCTACATCAAAATCAGAAAGCATTTTTGAGGCTTTTTCGAGAGTAATTATTTCGCTAACATTTGGAATAATCGCTCTGCGTGACTGCATTGCCGCTTGAAGTGCTATCTTCTGATAACGAGCCTGTTTTTTGGCTGCCGATTTTGCATCAGGTCTTGAAACGCATCTGCTTGTAAGAACCGGTACAATATGACTTATACCAAGCTCAACAGATTTCTGAATAACGGTTTCAAGCTTATCACCTTTAGTAAGTGCCGCAAATAGTGTCACTTCAACAGAAGGCTCATTCTGACATTCAGTTTTAGAAATTTCGTGTACAAAAACGCCCTCATCATTTATTCTGTCAATAAGACAATTATGTTCAACGCCCGAACTATCGCAAAGTGTTACAGCCTCTCCAACTGATTTACGAAGTGATTTTGTAATATGAATAGCGTCCTCGCCTGTTATGAGATGTTCGCCATCTACGCTTTCCGCAAAAAACCAATCCATAATTATCCTTTCTATCCCGAAACAGCCTCTCCATCAGAATCCTGTATAGAAACCTGTTCCTTTGTCTTAGACTTTTTACGAGCCTCAAGCTTTTTAGCTCGTTCTGCCTTTTTGATAAGTGTATTTTTTAATTTTACAAGTCTGAAACGATTATAGCGTTGAATTATAGCAAAGGGTAAGTTTCCAAGAAACAGAAGTATTGTCAATATAAAAGCTGTCCAAAAAGGATTTATAATAAAAAGAACAACTGCAAAGTAACAGTTTGCAATGTGATTCCATTCTCCACGACAGGTTTCTAAAATAAATTCATCAAGATATTCTATCGAAACATCATCAAGATGGTCTTTAGAGAAACCGTCTTTGCCAATATGCTGTGGTAAGAAATCCTTCCACTTGTTAATTTTGAGGTGGTCTGCATACCACTTACCATTTTTCTCCCATTTTCGTGGTTGATACCTTGCTCGTTTCGAATCGAAATGCTCAATCTTAATACTTATGCAAAGGAAGAATGTGGCGTAGTGCCAGATAGTTCCAAGAAGCAGATTGATGAGCAATGCGTTGAGCAATGGTTCATTCCTAAGCATACTACGCCTGCCTTTCTATGTCGATTATTTTATATTATACCATATATTAGGAAATAAATTGTGAATAAATTATGAACGAGGTTGTTTAATAAAACAAATAGTGATAAAATTATTTGTGGGTACTAACCCATAGCGAAATTGCTTAATGAGCCTTGTTCGTGGTAGGTTATAAAAAGTTTGTTAATGTGGTTAAAATAACTACCAATTAGTTAACATATTTTCTAAGAAAATTAAAAGTTTCGCTCAAGGCGGAGTGCCTCCGCTGTCAAGACGCGTTCTACTTTTTTGTTAAATTGTAGCTTGTTATTCGCGTCTGAATTTTTAAAATTAGAAGTTTCGCTCAAGCCTTTTCAAAGGCTTGTAGGGTCAAGGGACGGAGTCCCTTGTGGGTTTTAAGGGCAAAGCCCTTAACATAGGAGGAATATTTTATGAAAGCTGAAATTTTATGCGTTGGAACTGAGCTTTTGCTCGGTGATATAGTAAATACCAATGCAGTATATCTCGCAAAAGAGCTTGCAAAGCTTGGAATAAATGTTTATCATCAAGCTGTTGTTGGAGATAATCCGGAAAGACTAAAAGCAAGCCTAAAAGAAGCACTTTCCCGTTGCGACCTCGTCATCACAACAGGAGGTCTTGGACCTACTTGTGACGATTTAACAAAAGAAACAGCCGCAGAGGTTCTCGGACTTCCTATGGAAGAAAACGCTGAAGAGCTTCAGCATATAAAAGAATATTTTAAAAAAATCAACCGCACAATGACTGATAATAACCGAAAGCAAGCCCTTATTCCAAAGGGTGCTGTTATACTTAAAAACGGCTTTGGCACTGCCCCCGGTATACTTGCAGAGAATAACGGCAAGTTTCTTGCACTTCTTCCTGGCCCGCCAAGAGAAATGCGTCCTATGTTTGATAATGAGCTTGCACCAATTCTCAAAAAATATACAGGCAAAACATTAGTTTCAAGAACAATACATATATTTAATGTAGGCGAATCCTCAGTTGAAAGCAAGCTTAAAGACCTTATGAATAGTCTTGAAAATCCTACTCTTGCACCATATGCTAAAGACGGCGAAGTACTTCTTAGAGTAACTGCCGCCGCAGAAAGCACCGAAAAGGGCTACGAAATGATAGAGCCTGTAATAGAAAAAGTTCGTGAAATTATCGGCAATGAATATATCTATGGAATAGATGTTGGCAATCTTCAAACGGCTCTTGTAAAAGCCCTACACGAAAAAAATCTCAAAATTGCAACTGCCGAAAGTATTACAGGCGGTCTTGTATCAAAGCGTATAACCGAAGTTTCGGGTTCGTCCGAGGTTTTCGAGTGTGGTGTCTGCTCATATTCAAATAATATAAAGCACAGCGTTTTAGGAGTATCTCAGGAAACTCTTGATACTTTCACAGAATATAGTGCTGAAACTGCTTTAGAAATGGCTAAAGGCGTCCGCAGAATTTCTGGTGCGGATATTGGTATATCCACCACTGGAATAGCAGGTCCAAACGGTGGAACAGATGAAAAGCCTGTTGGTTTAGTATATGTAGCAGTTGATAGTGATAATTACAGCGATGTCAAAAAGTTGCTTTTAAGCAGAGGCTTTTCAGAGGAACGAGAGCTTATCCGTTATCTTGCCTCATCTCATGCACTATATATGGGACTTACCGCCACAAAAAGGTTATAAATCTATAAAAGAAATTTAATCAGTATAGCTCATAAATAAACTATTCTCTTGACATTATAAGCAAGACACTGTTATAATAAATTAGCATAAAATTATTCTTGATTGCGTAAAATTATGTTATATTTACCGAAAGGAGCTGTACTTATGGTTATTACAATATCAAGACAATTCGCCAGTGGCGGACACGAAATCGGACAAAAACTCGCTGAAAAACTTGGTTTTAAGTTTTATGATAAAGAGCTTATTTATAAAGCTGCTGAAATGAGCGGTATAAGCCCGGATATTCTCAAGGAAGTTGACGAAAAAGCGGCAAGCAGCTTGCTTTATTCACTTTCTCTCGGTGCCTCAAGCATTGTACACGGATTCTCAGGCACTGCCCAGTTACCTATAAATGACAGAGTTTTCATCGCACAACAAAAACTTATAAAAGAATATGCCAACAGTGATTGTATCATAGTTGGCAGATGTGCCGACTATGTTCTCAAAGATAATAAGAACTGCATCAAAATCTTTATTTATGCAGATTTTGATTTCCGCAGAGAGCGTGCTATAAATGTTGAAGGAATTGATGAAAATTCCGTAAATGCCTTTATTGCTAAAAAAGACAAAACAAGAGCTAATTACTACAATTATTATGCCGATATTAAATGGGGCGATTATAATAACTATGACCTTTGCATAAACAGTGCATTTCTTGGTATAGACGGCACAACAAAGCTTATCGAAGAAATTATAAATATAAAGAAAAAATAAAGAGGTGATGATATGCCTGAAATCAACGAGATTATCGCAAAATTTAAAGAAATAACAAAAACTAAGTGCATTGGAATAAATACAACTGAAAGTAAAACAGGTCCTTTTGAGAGCAGCTTCGGAGGAACACCTTATTTTCCAAAGGATTTTGAATATCCTTATGCAGAAAATTTTAATCAAAGGGGTACTCAAATCCCTATGATGCTTTTAGCACAGATAAATTTTGAGGAAGTTCCTCATTTTGAAAACTTTCCAGAAAAGGGAATTTTGCAAATTTTCATAAATCCTACCGATGATTTATATGGTGCTGATTTTGATAACCCAACAGTTCAAAAAAATTATAAAATCTTCTATCACGCTGATATTGACAAGAACCCCGAAAATCAGCAAAAAGCACCTATTATCAAGGATTATATTGATGAAAGTAAGTGTGATGAGATTGATTCTCCAATAGATACTCCATTAAAGCTTAGCTTTGAGATTCAAGAGCAATATATGACTTGTAGTGATTATAAGTTTGATGAAATTTTCACAAAGCTTTATAATGAAGAAACAGGCTCAGATTATGAAGAGTTTTTTGATATGCCAGACGAAATCACTGATAAAGTGTTCGATGAAATTGAAGAAAATGGTCATAGAATGGGCGGATATCCGTTCTTTACTCAGAGCGACCCAAGAGAATATGACGAGGAATCTCGTGAATACAGCACCTTACTGTTGCAGATTGATTCTGAAATCCATAACGGAGAGTTTGTAACTCTTTGGGGCGATTGCGGTGTTGCTAACTTCTTTATCAAACCTGAAGATTTAAAGAATTGTAAATTCGATGATGTAGTATATAATTGGGATTGTGGCTAATTGAGGTGAATTTTAATTGAAACAGCACGAATTTCTTGGCAGAGCGTCTAAAGGACGCTTTTGCATAAATGGCGTTGATGTTTTCAAGTATCCGTGGCACAGCTTTGGTGAATGTGCTGTTGTGCTTGAACCTGATACAAAAAAGCCTTATGCTTTTTCATCTTATAGCGTTACAAGCGGAGATAAAGAGATACGCTTTTTCGCTGGAAAATTTGATGATGACGAATGGGCTTTTTACGATTTTGAATAATAATTTTTTAGAAGGTGTATTCTATGTATAGTTATCTTGAAGCAAGCTCGCTTCTTGATTTTGACCAAACCATTGCTAAACCACTTTTTGATGGTGTAAAGTATCCGTGGGAGGTTTTGCCGAAAATCAGCGACTTTATTATTGCTCTCGGCGAAACACTCGACCCAAACGAATATGAAAAGCGTGGCGAAAATATCTGGATTGCCAAGTCCGCAAAGGTTTATGACAGTGCTTATCTGACAGGTCCTTTAATAGTTTGTGCAAATGCTGAAATAAGACATTGTGCATTTATCAGAGGTTCTGTTATCGTCGGAGAAGGTGCAGTTATAGGCAATTCAACAGAATTGAAAAATTCAATTATTTTCAACTATGCTCAAGTTCCGCACTATAACTATGTTGGTGATTCTATTCTTGGATATAGGTCGCATATGGGTGCAGGCTCAATTACATCTAATCTCAAATCCGACAAAACTCTTGTAACAATCATCACAGATGATGGCAGAGTCGAAACTGGACTAAAGAAATTTGGTGCAATGGTCGGCGATTATGTTGAGGTTGGCTGTGGCTCGGTTTTGAATCCTGGTTCAGTTATAGGCAGAAAAACAAGTATATATCCGCTCTCTATGGTTCGTGGATATGTGCACGAAGGAAGTATTTACAAGAAAAAGGGCGAAATCGTAGAACGCACACACGGTTTCTGCGAATAATATAGTCGCTCAACTTTATCTATGATAGATATTCTCACAAAGTAAAACACGCACAACTCTGTTTACGAGTTATGCGTGTTATTTTTGTTAAGGGCGATATTTGTTCACCTATTCGGTAGTTATCTATCAAATCTATACTAATCTTGACTTTTGCTTGTTTCCTTTGTAGTAGAAACTGGATTATCCTTAAAATATTGAGTAAGGAGTTTTTTGGCAACATTCATAGCAACAGAACTTTTTGCACCATGCTCAACCATAACACCTATTGCTACCTGTGGATTATCGGCAGGTGCATAACATATAAAGTTTGCGTGGTCACTTCCATTATTTTCAGCTGTACCAGTTTTACCAACAACCTGAATCTTAAAATCTCCAAAAACTGAACTATAAGTTTCGTTTACCGCCTTAATCATACCCTCTTTGACTATCGCAAGATTTTCTTCACTTACGCCCATACTGTCAACAACGGTTGGATTATTCGGGGCATTCTCGGATATAACAGTTTTTCGGTCATAACTGACAACCTTTCGGACGATATGCGTTTGAAGTCTTGTTCCGTTATTAGCAAGGGTTGCCGCATAAGTTGCAAGTTGAATAGGTGAAATAAGCGTATCCGATTGACCTATTGCCGCCTGAACTGTATTTCCTGGATACCATTCACTGCCCCAGCTTTTGCTATTTTCAGGACCAGCTATTGCACCACTTGTTTCTTCGCCCTCTCCAAGCTCCACACCTGTCGGACTTCCAAAACCAACACGCTTAGCATAGCTTTCTATGCTTTCAATCCCAAGCCTTCTGCCTAAATCATTAAAGAAGTAGTTGCACGAAACTGCAATAGCCTTTGTAACATTGATTGAGCCATGAACACCCATACAATTAATTCTTAAACCATCGTAATAGTCATATGTGCCTGTGCAGGTAATATCTGTACCTTTATTTATAGCTTTTTCTTCAAGAGCCGCAGAGGCAACAAGTGGCTTAAATGTAGAACCCGGTGTAAATGCACTCTGAAAGGCACGATTTATAAGCGGGTCGCCCTTTGTTGTGGCAATTTTAGAATAATCCTCCCAATATTTTGAAAGGTCATATGTCGGATATGTTGCTGCACATATAACGGAAAAATCCTTCACATCAAGCATAACAACCGAGCCAGAAATACAGTCCTCGCCAGAATGTTTTGTTCCTGCCTGTTTTGCAAGGTCCTGTGCTTCTTTGGTAGCCTCTTTAAGAGCTTTTTGTGCAAGTAATTGATACTTAGTATCTATTGTAAGATAAACAGTATTACCTGGTTCAGCATTTTTAGTTTCAACAACATCAAGGACATTGCCATTTGAGGAGGCACGAATCATTTTACTTCCCGATTTGCCACGAAGCTGGTTTTCATACGATTTTTCTATTCCAAATTTTCCGATTTTATCATTGAGAGAATAGCCATCATCTGATTTTTCCTTATATTCCTCGCTTGAAATAGCACCATAAGCACCAACTATCTGTGCGGCAGCTGTACCATTCGGATTTGTTCTGATAGTTGAGCTTCTGACATCAACACCTGCTATATCCTGAAAATTTTCCGAAACAATCGCCATAGTATCAGCACTTATTTTTTCTGCAAAAGTATAAGGAGTAGATTTGCTGTAACCCATTTTTTTCATATTATAGCGAACGCTTATAATATTTCTCTGTTCCTTTTTGGAATACCCATCGCACTTATAGCTTTCATTAAGCTTACTCATACATTCCTCAGCAGTGGAATAGGTATTCATATTAAGGTTATCCTTGCTTTTGAGTTCAGCAATTTCGTCATCCATATCATCTGCAAACTTGTAACTATCACCATCCATAATAATCGGCAATGCATCAACCCATTTCTCACCGCATTTTTCCATAAGAAGAATCAATGCAAGAATTGTGTCGTTAAGCTTATCATCTTCCATATAGAGCTTATCTATAACCACCTGATAGCCTGTACTATTGATAGCTAAGCCCACTCCATTAACATCAAGAATTTCTCCTCTAAGAGCCTCGGTTTCAACCGTATAGCTTGTAGATGTTTTTGAAATCTCGTCATACCTGTCACCATTTATAAGCTGCCAATCTGCAAGCCTTGCAGTAAACATTCCAAAGATAATAAGTAAAACGATTAAAAGAAACGCAGTACGCCCATGATGGTGCTTTTTTTCTGTTTTTTGTTCTTCCATAATAACTGCATTCCCCCTTTTAAACTATCTGTCGATTATGTTTCATAATAAATTAAAAGTTTCGCTCGAG
>ENA-OPSV01000544-OPSV01000544.1-human-gut-metagenome-genome-assembly--contig:-NODE-544-length-30289-cov-4.960045_pt1 | contig 30289 bp, 24 predicted proteins | sample MGYA00241460_ERZ501912 | MGnify/ENA primary metagenome ERZ501912 (study PRJEB25962, sample SAMEA2042402) | human gut metagenome | biome: human gut; feature: human-associated habitat; material: faeces...
GCAGGAAGTCGAAACGACCGCCGTGATAATACTGGCGCAGCGTAGTCAGGAAATTATCTATATCGAAGTCCTGTTTATAGATAGGGATAGGACGCTGTGCCATTTCCTGACGGTAATCATCACGCATGAACTCGTAGAACGAGTTGAAGCATGGAACAATATCAGGCTCGTTTCGCATCTTGTCAAGGAACATCGACAACGCCGAGCCAAGCTCTCCCGATTCTGTCTTAGTAACCCTGTCATCCTCCGATTTCCAGAGCGTCAGTAACAGCGTCTTTATTGAGTCCTTTTTCTCGACATCGAAAACACCGTCGTCCGTAAAAAATGGGTTAAAGGAGATTGGCTTTTCCTCGGAATAGGTGTAATAGATGCCATCCTCGCCGTGGGTACGGTTGTGGATAAGGTTGCAAAGACCTTCATAGGAATTACCGGTGTCAATCAGCAGCACGTGGGAGCCTTGCTCAAAATATTGGCGCACCAGATGGTTGGTAAAGAACGATTTTCCGCTACCTGACGGCCCAAGTATGAACTTGTTGCGGTTGGTAGTGATACCGCGTTTCATCGGCTCATCGCTAATATCCAGATGGATAGGTTTACCCGTGAGGCGGTCAACCATTTTTATCCCGAAGGGCGAGAGCGAGGAACGATAGTTCGTTTCGGCAGTGAAGAAACAGGCGGCAGGCTCGATGAAAGTGTAGAAACTTTCCTCAGCGGGAAAGTCAGCCTCATTGCCGGGCATAGCCGACCAGAAGAGTGTCGGGCTGTCGATGGTGTTGTGCCGAGGCATACATCCCATTGTAGCCAACTGGCCGCCAACATCGTTCTTGATGCGCCGCAATTCCTCGGTGTCATCGCTCCATGCCATGACATTGAAGTGGGCCCGGACTGAGGTCAGTCCGTAAGAATGAGCCTCGTTGAGATAGCGGTCAATCCACTCCTTATTTATGGCATTTGATCGTGAGTAGCGGCTCAACGAGTTCATGTTGCGGGCAGTCTTCTCGAACTTCGCCAAATTCTCGTCATGGTCGTCAATCAGGATATACTGATTGTAGATATGGTTGCAGGGCAACAGCAACCCGACGGGCGAGGCAAACGAAAGGCGGCAGTCGCTTCGGTCAGTCGATAGACGCTCATAGCGGTTATCGGTGCTGACTTTTGCCGGCAGATCTTCGGTGTCTGACAGGGTATGCAGGCATAGCATCTTGTCACCGATTCTCATCTGCTGGGCCGAGAGGTCTACATCCTCCAGACAGGTAACATCCTCCATCGAGAGCGACATATATTTCTCGATAAGACCGGAAGACTTTTCTGTACCGACAAGCTCGTCATCGGAAAGGCGGCGCAGCCTGATATAGCCTGTGTCATTGATGATCCGCTCAAACTGCTCAACAGACTCCATGAACTTGACAACCATTTCATGATTTAGCTCCTTCGGGGTGATTCGCCCTCGGCAGAGCGTAGAAAAATTGCTCTGCTGACGCGCCCTTTCCTTCGTGGTCTTTGTCAGGAACAGATAACACTTGTGGGCGAGATACGGACGCTCGTTGAAATGACGCTCAAAAGAGCGGTCGAGGAATGACAGGTTATCTTTCTGCAAATCCGGACGGTATTTCTCGCTGACAAACCAGTCCTGTTTATGCACCACCGAGTAATGCGGCAACACCTTGATTGCCTTGCACCATGCTCCGTGCATTGCCTCGTATTCGGCAGAGGTAACTGTGAAAAGTTCCGGCAGGCTAACCTCAAAGGCGACTGTAATGTCGGCGTCTTTCGATATGATGCAGCCATGTTCCACCGCCAACAGTGGCAGCTTAGATTCCAAAGTTGTGGCTTTTAACGTGTTTCTCATTTTGTTTTTCCTTTAATCAGTCGGTTAAGGCGCAGACGGTTGATTATATAGCGAGGATGGTATTTGACAGCAGCCAACTTCATCAGACCGTATTGCCCGTACTTGGCATTGAGGTGGAAGGTGAGCCACACAAGGGCTGAGGCGGCAGTAACGCCGAATCCGATACATATCCATTGGGATACTCCGGCGATATACATGATGACGAACACCACGAACAGGGCGAGAAGGCCGCCGGCGAAAATGAACAGATACTGCGCCTTCAGTCCCTTGTACTCCACCGACCGTCCTATGCCTTTGTTGATAGCATACTCGGCCATGTCGTCGAATCAAAGGAAGAACGAGCGGAGGATTGTGGCGGCCACGATGAGGAAGATACACGCCCCGAACCATGACGCGGCGGTCTTGCTGGTGTCAGGGTCGCCTGACGACCACTTGGAATAGACCTTGATGCCGCCGATGAGACCCACCACAGCGCCGATGGCGTAAATGAGCTTGGTGCCGGGGTCAAAGTAGCTGGTTACCATAGAGGTAGCCTCGTTGATACCGCTCAGGCCGTTACCGGCGGCGTAGGCACGGATGCCGGTTGCGAGTGCCATGACGAAAAGCATGGCGAACTGGAAGCCACGGCTTCCGAGGAGTTTACAGATAGTCTTGTTGAGATTCTTGATAGTCATTTTCATGTCTTTGTTTCAGTTTTTGAAGCATAGGCAGCCCCCGACCGCTCCGCAGACGGGAGCAGCCCACACTTCGGGTTGATAAATTGGGGTTGGATTTTTGCCCTTTCGGACGCGGATTAGTGGTTTGCCGATTATGGAAGCATATCAGCGGGATTGAAGTCGTCCGGATTGTCGGCAGGTATATTCACCGACACGGATTTTCGGATGACCCTCGGAGGTCGCGGAATAGAGTTCTTCGCCTCTATTTCAGCTTGTATGCTCATTCGGATGCAGAGATTGACACGACGGTCTATGTCATCATTTGCCGACACAAGACGCTCATACAGTTGCGTGTCCTTGATTTCAGACAGACATTTTCCGGCCTCGGCCTGCTGTTCGGGTGTCGCATCCTTATCCATAGCCGTGCCGAAAGCGTTTTCGAGTTCATCGAGGGACGCTCCGGTGGCTGCCGGGGCTGACGGTCCGGCATCGTCAAAGTCGCGTATGTCGGTGTCAAATGCCGCAGCAGTTTCGTCAGATGACAGAGGCGTGAATTTGCTTTTTTCGGGAACAATGGTTTCGTTCTTGTCCTGCGTATCCTCAGCAAATTCTACATCTTTCAGCCTTACATCGCCGATCACGCCTTTTACCAGAATTGGGAATGTCTCTTTCATAGTTTCGGTAACAGCCTGTATCATCTTGGTTTCAAGACGGTCTATATCAAACGAACTGGCCCCGACACATGATTTCTGTTCGGGAGTTGCCTCCTTTTCTGGCTGTTCATCGGCATTGTCAGGGACAACGCTTTTCTCGTCAGCCTTGTGGGAGGACTGTCTCCCGTTTTTACCGAAAACCAAGGCTCCGGCTATGACGGCGTTGCACAGCAGCAACGAACCGACAAAGAATATTTCAAGTCCGGTCATAGACTTCCGGGATATTATTGCTGGATTTGACAATATTCCTGATAGCCTCGCCGTGCGTAATGAAATGTTCGGCAAGAAGATTGTCGAGAAAGCCCGTGAACGTGTTGCACTCGCCGGCACCGGCATTAAGGAGCCACATTATTGTCTTGTGGTATTCCTCACGGATTGGCACCTGCTTCCCGGTAGAAGACCGAAACATATTCTCAGGTATACGAAGGAATGTCTTCTTGTATGTGTCCTCCGTGAGAACTTTACCGAAAACTTTCTCTATGTCCTCGAATGACAGTCCGTTGGTCAGCGGCATGTCTTGGAAAGGACTGTCGTTACTTGCCGTCTGACAAGTGTCATCCGAAACCAGTTCGACATCGCTCAGGGACACTTCGCCGACAGGTTGCGGAGAAGTGTCAGGCCCGACAAGATATGCCTCGACACGCTCCCTGATGTAACTATCAATAGCCGGTCTGATTTCCGAGACAAATTCTTCCGACATTTTCGGAATGTCATTCCTGAAACTGTCAATTCCCGTAATCATGTCCTCACTGGCTTTGAGAATGGTTCTGACATCCTCCTTGTCTCTTTTGCAGCCGGCAAATATACAGGTGAAGACCACGATATTGGCTGCAATCAGCGAGAGAATGAAGATAATGAAGAAAGTATCGTTCATAGTGTAACGGTTTTAGAGCCTCGGTCTGTCAGTTCGTTGATGACATCCCTGTTGGCTACGAGGTGTGAGATTATGATATTGGTCACGTATGCCCCGATTGTCAGGTCGCGGTTGTCGAACAGTGCCACGGTCTTGGCGAGCTTGTTTACCAGCTCACGGGGTACGAAGATGCCTTTTCTTGCTCCCACGGTGTAGGGGGCGAGGTACTCAGCACGGTAGGCTTCCAGTGCGTCGTCATTGGGGAAGTCGGTGTTGACTTCATCTGTCGCCTTGGCGCATGGCCGAAGGTCACAAAATCTTGGATTACTCATGTAAAAGTCGATTTTTAGAATTGTTTACTTTTTTGATACAGGCTTTGCAGTATGGGCGCCACATCCCTGAAATGCTGTGCCAGCACATTGTGGACATATTGCGCTATGGATAAATCCTCGTTGAACAAAGCCTGAATTTTCAGAATCTTGTGGCGGAACTCGTTTACCACCATAACCTGACGACCCTTCTTGTTGAAAGCGTCTATCGGACAGTTCTCCACGAATGTGCGCAGATACTCGTCCTCTTCCTCGGTACGGTCGGGAGTGACAGGTTTTCTCGCCAGTTCCTCCCTATCCATCGGTGACGGGGGTGATTCTGTCGCCGGCTCTTTCCTGGCCTTGCGGTAGGTCGGCATGGCATCCTCCCGGTATTCGTTGAGAAAGTCCTGTGCGTCCTGTGTGTCAAAGCCGCTCGATATGTCCTTCTTCGCCATAGCCTCACACCTTTATAATCTTGCGGATCTCGGCTACAAGTTCAGGGAGGTTGCTCCCTTTCAGTAGCCGTTTGTCCGGCGGAAGCATAGTTGAACGGAACATACCGACCTTGCCGACGGCTGCGCCGTCCTTGAAGAATCTGGAGCTGTTGCTCAGAACAGTATCGAGGGAACGGAGTCCGAGTTCTTCAAGATATTTGTCGATTATGCCGCACAGACGGGTCTTTGCCTTTGACGGCACACGGTTCCAGACAAGATTGATGTCCTTGATTTTCGCCTTGCCGGTGGTGATCATAGTGTTCACCACATGGCTGGCGAAACGGATGGAACTTTTCATGTCGGCGGTGTCGGGGGTAATCGGGACAAAGAGATAGTCCATTACCGACAGCAGTTTGACAATGTTGATGTCGTTGATTGTTCCCGTGATGTCGAAGAACACCACTTTGGAATTTGCTCCCTCATCGAGCCGTTCAACAGCGACTTTAGCAGCCTCAGCGGGATTGGAGAGGATTATCTCGTATGCCTTCCTCCCGAAGTTCTTGTAGAAGTTCTGCATAACTTTTTTGAGATACGGGTTCTCTCCGGTGACATTGAGGTCGTTTTCCCGGTAGTCTTTCTGTGAGTGCTGTCGGTCGTCGCAGTCAATGACCATGACATCGACACCCTCCAGATAGTAGAGGTAACTCGCCGTGAGAGCTGTGAGGGTTGACTTGCCAGCGCCACCTTTCTGCGTGGCAAAGGCAACGAAAACTGGTTCGCTCATAAAAATACGGGATTAAATTATACAATGGATTTTAGTTCACCGGCGCACGTTGCGCATGGTTTTCGCCCGGCCTGATAGCCGTGTCCGGGTCGATGGCACATTCACTGACCTGTGAGACCGGTCTTGTTATAATGAGGTCAGCGGTGCATGGACGGTAGTGTCAGGCTGTGTTGCAACATTGTCATGACCGTTATTCGTTGCGTGCAGGAGTGTGTTGTCACTTAATCACTTTGTCACACTTTCACACACTGGACAACAAACTCACTTTATCACGCATACACACCTGATTGCAGGTTATAACGGGAATGAGGCCGTTGCAATGCCTGTGGTCAGACGCTCCCGACAATGAGTGATGTGTCCGACAACACGGTTTATGAAAGAGCGGATGCTCTGGTTGTCATCGTCACATCGGCTTTGTCATTCGAGCCTCTGTGCAAGTTAAACGACAGCAATTCACAAAAAGATTTGCAACATATTGATTTTGCTGCACTTTGCCGAATGATTGCCGTACTTTGCCGTACTTTTCTTTTTGCGAAAAACCGACAGGCATACCCGTTTTGTTATATAGGCAGCGACAACGCAACGCAGGATTCCATCCTTTTGGCGTTATTCCGGGTAGATTATAATCCGAGAGCGACGGCATAATCGGTAAAGACCGGCACCGATTGTCATAGATGTATCCCTGATTAACCAATATCGGGTTAAGATTATCCGGATTCCAATATCTGACTTTTTCCCAATATCATAGTGATGTTCTCAAGAACATAGCAAGGTATGTTCCGGGGCACTCGTATCTGAAATAGTGCCCCGAAACCCTTGCCATGTGCATGGAGCCAGCGATTACTCCAAAGTCGCAATCGCCACAAGAACCTGCGGTGCAGTTAGCCGCTTCAAATTTTTTATACCACTTAATCCCCGTTTTTATGAAACAAAAGTTCAATCAGGGAGGGAGACCTCCCAAGCTGAACCCTGCGACATACCGTTACGTCGTGAGGTTCGATGCCGCCGAAAACGGCGTGTTCCTGTCGCTCTTTGAAAAATCAGGAGCGACAAACAAGGCGAATTTCATCAAGGGTGTTCTTCTCGGCAAGCCTTTCAAGGTCTTTGTCGTTGACGAAAATACCCGCATCTTCATCGACAAGCTGTCTGCCCTCAATGCCCGCTACCGTACTTTCGCAATAGACTATGACCTTCTGGTCAACACTCTCAGGGAGAATTTCAGCGAGAAGAAGGCTATGCAGGCTCTCTACAAACTGGAGCAGATTACCATTGACATGGTTAAGGTCAACCGCGAGATTGTCGCACTCGCCAAAGAGTTCGATGCCCGATGGTCGCAAAAATCTCAGTAGGCAGCTCCCTTTACGGCGCACTTTCGTACAATGGCGAAAAGATAAACAAGGAGAAGGGCCGCGTCCTCGACACCAACAAAATCTTCAACGACGGCTCAGGCAACATTGACATCCGGCGGGCTTTCGAGGACTTCAAACTGTGGATGCCGCAATCGACCAAGACCGAAAAGACGATGATGCACATATCCCTGAATCCTCACCCCGACGACAGACTGAGCGAAGTGCAGTATGCCCGGCTTGCCCATGAATATATGGAAAAGATGGGGTTCGGGGATATGCCATACCTTATCGTGAAACACGAGGACATCGACCGGCATCATATCCACATTGTTGCGTTGAGGGTTCGCCCTGACGGTTCGGTTATATCCGACAAAAACAATTTCTATAAGAGCAAGGACATCTGCCGGGAGCTTGAAAAGAAATACGGACTGCATACCGCCGAGCGTCAGAAAATCACTCCAGATATGCCTATCAGGAAGATTGATCCTTCGGGCGACATCAAGCGACAGGTCGCCAACACGGTCAAAATGGTGGGTATGCGCTACAAGTTCCAGACTTTAGGCGAATACAATGCCATACTCGGACTGTATAACGTGAAATGTGAGCAGACCGATGGAAAGGTAAACGGACGCGAGTATCATGGGCTGGTGTATTTCGCCACTGATGACAACGGCAAGACCATAGCATCGCCTTTCAAGGCATCGCGCCTCGGCAAGTTCGCCAGCCGCATCGCCATTGATAGCCGCTTTGAGAAAGCGAAGGATAAGATTGATATTAAGCCTACACTGAAAACAGTAGCCTCGGTTTTAGCGCAGTCATCGGGCAAGGATGATTTCGTCGCCGGGCTGAAGGAGAAAAACATCGACCTTATTCTCCGATATACCGAGGACGGACGCATCTATGGCGCCACATACATTGACCATAATACGCAGACCGTCCTCAACGGCTCACGACTTGGCAAGGAATTCTCTGCGAATACTCTTGAAAACTGGTTCACTGCCGGAGAAAAACCTTCGATTATACCGGTTGCGCCGGATGTTCAGCAGGAAAAGCCACAGCCGCACACACGACAGCCGCAGTCAGGAAACCGTCAATCCCAGACTGGCAACACGCAGTCGGGTACCGCAGACAGCGGACAAAGCACAACAGGCGCCAGTAGTTCGGACACATCGCAAAGGCAGCCGTTCAGTCAGCCTCAATCGCAGACATTGCAGGGCAATTCTTCAGATTATGAAAATCTGCCGTCAGTGCCGGATCTCGGAGGTCTGTTCCAGACCGGGCCCGCTTACGATGCCGATGAGGAAGCCTTCTATCGTGAGATGCAGCGGCGCAAGAAAAAGAAACGCCGTGGGCCCAAACTTTAATTTGTTTAACAATAATCCCAAAACAATATGTCACAACAGGAAGATGACCTCCGGGCATTATCCAAAATCATGGACTTGCTCCGTGGTCTGAGCATAATACTCGTGGTCGCAAATCTATATTATTTCTCCCAGCATCTTGTCTCCGGCTGGCAGTTCCACGCCGAGACAATGAAGATTCTAAATAATCTCGACGATGCTGGAAAATTGTTCCACAACACCTGGAACGCAAAATGGTGGGCGGTGATGTTCCTCGCCCTGTCGTGCTTCGGCACAAAAGGTCTCAAAAACGAGAAAATCAGATGGTCGCATATCTGGATCTCAATCGGTTCGGGGGCGGCGTTGTTCTTCCTCAACTGGTGGATGCCGGCAGCCGGATGGACTTTCTCCTATATGATTACCACTATTGCAGGCTACATCCTTATGTTGATAGGAGGCGTGTATATGAGTCGCATTATCCGCAACACCATGATGGACGACCGTTTCAACAACGAGAACGAATCGTTCATGCAGGAAACAAAGCTGATGGAGAACGAATATTCCGTGAATCTGCCGACCCGCTTTTTCTTCAAGAAGAAATGGCACAGGGGTTGGATAAACGTGGTAAACCCTTTCCGGGCCTCGATTGTCCTCGGCACTCCCGGCTCCGGCAAGTCATACGCTGTGGTCAACAATTTCATCAAACAGCAGATAGAGAAGGGCTTCGGACTCTATATCTACGACTACAAATTCCCTGATTTATCGCTTATTGCGTATAATCACATGAAAAATCATGAGGACGGTTACGGTGATGTGAAGCCGTCGTATTATGTGATAAATTTCGATGATCCGGAACACTCTCACCGTTGCAATCCCATTCATCCGAAATTCATGACGGATATTGCTGACGCCTATGAGTCGGCATACACCATAATGATGAATCTGAACCGCACATGGATACAGAAACAAGGTGATTTCTTTGTGGAATCCCCGATAGTGCTGTTCGCCGCAATCATCTGGTATCTCAAAATATACGAGAACGGCAAATACTGCACCTTCCCCCATGCCATTGAGTTCCTTTGCCGCCGGTATGAGGATATATTTCCTATCCTCACATCATACACAGAGCTGGAAAACTATCTCTCCCCGTTTATCGACGCTTGGCAGGGAGGCGCAGCCGAACAGCTTGCCGGGCAGATAGCCTCGGCGAAGATTCCTCTTTCCCGCATGATTTCTCCCCAGCTCTACTGGATTATGACGGGCGATGATTTTACGCTCGACATCAACAATCCGAAAGAGCCTAAGATACTCTGTGTCGGTAATAATCCCGACCGTCAGAACATCTATGGCGCGGCACTCGGTCTATACAATTCCAGAATCGTTAAGCTGATAAACAAGAAAGGGATGTTGAAGTCCGGCGTCATCATAGATGAGCTGCCGACCATATATTTCAAAGGGTTAGACAATTTAATAGCTACCGCGCGAAGCAACAAGGTTGCCGTCTGTCTCGGCTTTCAGGACTTTTCACAGCTCAAGCGAGATTACGGCGACAAAGAGGCGGCGGTGGTGATGAATACCGTGGGTAACATCTTTTCAGGGCAGGTTGTCGGTGAGACTGCCAAAACGCTTTCCGAGAGGTTTGGCAAGGTTCTCCAACAGAGGCAGTCCATGAGCATCAACCGTCAGGATGTGAGCCACTCCATCAACACGCAGATGGATTCTCTTATTCCGGCAAGCAAGATTTCCACTCTGACGCAGGGAATGTTTGTCGGTGCCGTCAGCGACAATTTCGACGAGCGCATCGACCAGAAGATTTTTCATGCCGAGATTGTGGTGGACTCCAAGAAAGTGGCGGCGGAGACTGCCGTCTATCAGCCCATACCGCTGATAACTGATTTCAAGGACGACACGCCTGACAAGTCGAAGATGAAAGCCGCCATACAGTTTAACTATAATCAGGTGAAACAGGATGTTAAAGACATCGTGGAGCGAGAGATGGAGCGCATCCGCAAAGATCCTAAACTCCGTCCTCTGTTGCGGATAAAATAGCGCATGACCATAACGAGCAAGCCCGACCATTCATCACGAGTGGCCGGGCTTTGATTTGACATTTGCCTATGATTAAAAAGAGATTAAATATTACGGGTGGATTAGTGGTTGGACATCGGCTGACATCATTTTGCGTCCTGTTCTTCCATGTGGTTGGTAAGCATTTTTGTCAGCAGGTCGAGAAAGTAAGTGCGGCTGTCGAGGGTTCGCACCTTTATCTCGTTGAATTTCTTATATATGTAGTTTTCGGTTATCTCCACATCAAAGGCTTTGGCGAGTCTGAGGATTACATCCTTCACAGTGAGTCTGTCGCCGAAGCATTTTGCAAGGTGAAAGGCATAGCCTATCTCCACGAGTGCGACTTTCTTGTGGCTCCATTTCAGTCCTATGTCCTGAAGAAGCTCATCGTCGGTTGCCGGTTCGATGACGACATTCTTTAGATTGCTGATTGTCTCGCGGACGAAGTGGAGTGCCTTGCTGATAAAGGATGTGAGCGATGTGTTCACGGCGTTGCGGTCTGCTTCGGTCTGAAGATGGGAGATTTCAATCTCGACCACGAGCAATGCACTGACGGCATAGCCTTTGTTCCTGTTGGTACGGCACATCTCGAATACCTGCACGATGAAGTCGCGGTAGGTGATGTGAAGATTCTCCTTTTCGCCAGCCAAAATCTGGCGGAAGAATTCGGTCTCGGTAAGGGCGAATATGTCCATATCGGGGCTGGTGTTTTTGGGTTCTACATTATGTTTTTTTGTTTCTCGATGGATAGAACCTACCAGCGTTACGATTGGATTACAGAATAAAATGTTAAACTCTGAATTGCGTGTGTTATAGAGTATTGGCGGCTATTTAGCCATATGATTTTTAGGAGTGTTAATGCTGCCAGATGTGTGAACTCTGTAGGTTTGTTCAATTTTTGTATAGTTTGGGTCAGAAAAAGAAAAAGCGCACACCCGCCACTAACTGCCCCATCTGGACTCGGGGTTAACTCAATATGGCAGATGTACGCTATGCAAGAGCATAGCATAAGCATCAGCCTATAAGTATTGAGTAAAGAAAATTGTCCAGATTTTCAGTTAACCTATAAGCGGTCTTATGTTATGTTTTATTATTTTGAACGGTTGGCTCTCCAACCGCCTATTATCCTAAATTCGCCACAAAATTACAAAATTTTTGCGAATTAACAGGTCTTTGCACTCGTCTTTATTTAAGACCGTGCTGTTTCATCTTGTAAACGAGTGTCGTACGACCGATGCCAAGCAATTGGGCTGCTCTGGTAATGTTGCCGTCGCATTGAGTTAGAGCATCTACAATCCTCTGCTTCTCAACCTTTGGATCTCTGAGAAGAAGGCTGTCTGACACCTCCGGCGACGAGCGACTTATTGAGAGGTCGGATGATGTGATCACATTGCCTTCCACATTCCCGGCTGCAAGCTGAATCACGTTTTTCAATTCTCGGATGTTGCCGGGCCAGTTATGATGTTTCAGAGTTTTGACTGTCGAGGCATCAAGGCGTTTCACTGGTTCGTGGTGATTCTCGGCATACTGCGTGAGATAGAACTCGGCTACCGACTGAATGTCCTCCGTTACTTTCCTCAGCGGTTTGACGGTTATGTCCATCTCTCGGAGATTGAAGAACAGGTTTGACCGAAAGGTCTTGTCGCTTACCAGCTCTAACAGTTCGGGTTCCGCAGTGCATATTACACGGACATCGGGGTGATCTTCGCTCAGAATATGCAGTACGACCGATTGTTTGTCGAAGTTGAGCAGATGCACATTTTTGAGAATGATGGTACCACCGGCTGCTTTCTTGAAATAGCCCCCGATACGGTTATACATCTCGCTCTTTTCTGAATCAGGCTTATGCTCACCGACAAGGGCGGCACCTCCGGCCTCAATTACTATGAGAGGCTTGTCGGTACGGTTGCTTTGTCGGAAAATCTCCCGTGCAATCTGTTCCTTGCCCATGCCGCTTTCACCAAAGATAATCACATTAGCGTCAGCCGAGGCTATGCGCGTAATTTCTCTTTCGATGCGCTCAAACTCCTTGCTTGGACGATGTATCAATAATTCATCTGCGGTTGTAGTGCCAACATCCCTGATGTATTTTCGCACCGTTTCAACAAGCTGTTTGTCGATGGCAGGGCGTTGTATTACATCTACTGCTCCACCATCACGCATAACTGACAAAATATCCGATGGATTGAAATTATCCACTGTGGCAATAACGGGGAATTTGTATCCCTCGCACTTCTGCCAGTTGATTAACTCCTGCGCTGTGCCACGGACGAATTTCATCGCCGCAACGATAACTGCACCCGGTGGCAGTTTCGCCACCTCGTCCTTTGCTGCCTCCATCGTCTCGACGGCAATCGGCTCATAGCCGGACTTGACAAGCAAGCCTGCCATGAGCCGACGGTCTGATTCGGAGGCATCAACGATAAGAACTTTGTTCATGTCTTGTGTTGATTGGGTTAAACATTATGTGTTTCATTTGGGTTCCTGTTTTCATCAATAGCCCCCGGCAACGATTGCCGAGGGCTATTGAGATTAGTAAAAATTTGCTATCATAGTTCGGTGAGAATTAAAGAGCAACTTTATTGACTTTCCATTTTCTAAAGAAGTATACCATTTTTGAAATTAGGAGACATCGCAGTATAGCTGACCTCAATGTCAGCCTTGTTCTGCGCCATAGCAGCTATCGCCATAAGGCACACGATGACTGATGTGAGTATTCTTTTCATGATAATCTTAGTAATCAGTTTCCAATCCTCTGAAATTCGGATCAAACGACGATACATAGTTCGTTATTTCATATCCGCTTAATTCACCTGCTCCCGGCACCGTAAATATTACCTTAGCTCCCGGATGCATTGCCATAATCTCATTGATTGATCTCTCCAGTGATTTTGACGACAGTTTAAGGAAATCAATTCGATTACCTTTGCTATAATATTCGGGGACTTCCATTTTCGGCAATGGTTCGGTGGTATATTCAATCCCGGTGGCAACGATACTATGATCGCCTGTAGAATCAGATGCCATAAGAATCATACCGGGTAATCCTTCAAATTTCCACGGACCATCCTGAACCGGAATTTCAGGAGTGAACCATACTGTCCAATGTCTGCCATGATAGTCTGTCTCTGCCATCATACACTCATAGTTCAAAACAGTTTTTGTGGAATCGCCGACAAGCTCCCATTTCATCTCATCAAAAGGCTCATCGTAATAGATATACTCCTCGTTGCTGTCCTGATATACCCTGAGAGATTGATTGTCAAACGTTTTGAACACATATGTGCTCACAGTGCGGTTAGGAACCATTCCACCCTGACCACTTGCCTGCATTGCAGATGCCATCTGTCCGTAAGCATTTCGGGCATTTTCGTCATGCGCGCTTTTGTCAAGAAAATATGCACTTGGATTATAATAAGTGGAATTTTTGAAATCCGTATGGAGAATATATTTATCAATTCGTTCTTTGGATTTGTCTTTATAGACTTTTGCGTGATGCGCATAGCTGATGCGCATCATATCAGTCTGTGCCATTGCAGCTATGGCCACAAAACACACGATGATTGGTGTGAGTATCTGTTTCATAATGTTATTTGTAATCTGTTTCAAGTAGATCAAAACCATCTTTCCCACTTTCGTAATCAATTTTTTCCTGAGAATGACGCGGGCCGTTGCCACCGAAGTGCATATCGCTCATGCCCTGAAAATTATCATATCTATATCGACAAAGTTTCAGGAACTCTCTTCGTGTTGTCTTCTCATAAGAATATGGTTCATAAACTTTGGTAATAGGCATATTGACTGATTGAATACCATTGGCTGTGAAATGATGTTGACTTGTGCTGTCAACGGCCTCTAATATTAGACCGGGCAATCCAAGCAGTTTCCATGGCCCAGTGTTCATTGGTACTTCTGGAGTGAACCACGCAGTCCAGTTACGTCCATGATAGTTGGCAGTCGCCATAATACAGTCAAAACCTAATATCGTCTTTGTGGTGTCATCAACAATAGTCCATTCTCTATCCTCAATTGGTTCTGTATATTTACGGTATTCATGATAAACCATATCCCAGACTTTGAACTTGTCATTATCCCTAACAACATAGAAATCTACCGGCCGACCAACAGGTGAACTGTTTAGAATCGCCTCTCGCTCTTCTCTGGATTTTTGCATAAGCTCCCCCATCATTAACAACGCTTGCTGGTTATACCATTGATCACCATCTTTAGTGCATTGTGTTGAGTCAAGCCATTGTGTATGGCTATTGTAAAACTTCGAGCAATCTGGCCCGGCAAGAAGTATGAAATCCTGTCTTTTCTCTATGCCCCGAGGGTCGAAAAAATGATATTCATATCCTACCTTTATTTGTGCTTTCTGCGCTATTGCAGCTATCGCCACAAAGCACATGATGATTGATGTAATTAGTCTATTCATTTTCTGAGAGATATTGTGATTAACAGCTCGCGACCCCGGAGCCAACGCTGGCTCTCAAAGGAGGTAAGCTGATTGTATGTGGTGTAATTGCATGTACGTTGATTGAAGATATTGCTCAATGTGGCGGACAGTTCCAGTCGCTTGTTGAGTTTATAGATTACCTTTGTATCAAGCAGGAAAACGTTTTTGAATTGACCGGCGGTAAGCTCGTTGCGGTAGTTTTCGCCGCTGATGTGCCACTCCCATTTCTTGTGTGGCATAATGTTGATCAGCAATTCATTTTCCATATTGCCGAGCCACGAGGCGTTAATGCCGTTCATGGACATACGGCTCGATGCCCACTCGAAACGATAGTCGAAACTGAGCCAACGGAGTGGCGAACCATTGATTTTCGCTCCGGCTGACCAAGAAGTGCCGACCGAATTTACCGAGCTGTTCTCCGAAATCAGGTGCGATTCATTGCGACTGAATGAACCGTTGATGTTTGCGCTACCTCGCATGAAATCAAGAGTTTTGCCGATGTTTCCGCTTGCCATAAGCATCTGCCCGTCGCTTTTTGCCGACGTGTAGGAATAGACCACATAGTCGCCGTAAAGCTGCTGTGCTAAGGTATAGGGATTGTGGCTCCACCACTGCATGACGAAAGCGTTGGCGAACAGTCCGCGTCGTGTATGCTTGTAAGAGATATTGGCAGACACGTTCTGCGACGTGGAATTATAGAAATCATCCACGCCTCGGCGGAACGAGCGGTAATTAGTCATCACATATCCGGGCTGAATCATGTTGAGGTCCATCGGCGAACGGCCGGTGCCACCGCTTACACTCATAGAAAAACGGTTGTTGGGCTTCCAGTTCATGCTGAGCGACGGCGAGAAATATACCTCGCTGCGGTTGGCAAGAGCCTTGTCGAAAGTATAGTAGGCGAAACTGACAGGGGCATTAAGCGAGAAATTCACTCGCTTTACCCAATACTCAAATTTCGGGGTAGCATATACCGTGAAATAGTTTGTGTTCAGTACATTCGTTGTTGAGCCGGGAATTTCCTCAGGCATATCGGGTAACTCTGTGTTGAGGGTGCGGAAATAACCCTTGACACCTCCTTCAAGACTGATTGTGATACCCTTGACGGAAAAGGCGTAGGCCGCACTCTCGTTGGTATAGAAAGCATGGTCTTTTACCTGCTGACGCATAAGTCCGTCATTTATCGACACAGAAAGCGTCTGCGGCAGTGATTCCCATTCGTTCTTGCTAATGAAGGTGACAAGGTGTTTGCCGTTGAAACGCTTGATGATTTTGAAATCATTGCCGACATAATAGTCAGGGAGCGATGCTGTCTGGTCGTTTGGCAATGAGCCTGTGACGCCGAGGCACACATCATCCCAGTCTATGTTTGTTTTCAGCGTGTTGTTGATGAACGCAGTCTTCTGGTTCAGCTCATAAATGAACTTGCCCGACAGGGAGTGTGAGCGGTCAACGCCATTGCGGTCTTCGGTAACGACACGGTTACCATCGTTGAGAAAGTAGGTTGTTACGTTTGCCGCCTCTGCGGTGATACGGCTGAATGAGTAGTCAATCTGTGTCTTGAACTCTCCGCGTCCGAGTTTCCAAAGCGCGTTGGTTGAAACAAGCGCCGAGCGGTTGAACAGTGTGCGTTTCCGGCTGAGGTTAGGAACTCCGGGAAGAGACAGACCGACATATCGGCTCAGGTCGGTACCACGACGAGAAGCGAAAAAGTCTGTTGCCTGTGCCGAGAGATCTTCTCCGATGTTGTTGGTCTTGAATGTGGTTATATTCTGGAAATTGGGCATTACTGCCATTGCAAACAGTTCACCGTCCCATATCGCTCCGTCTGGTTGCCATGAATAGCCGCCTCCGGCATCGCCGTGAAAACTCCACGTTGCCTTTGCCTTGTTCTTCAGTTTGAGGTTGATAGCCGCCTTGTCTGAGAAGGATATACCCGACAGCACCTGCATCGGCTGATGGTTCTCCATCACCTCGACCGCGCCCACATCCTCGTGGCTTATTCCGTTGGTGGCGATGCCATATTTGCCACCAAGCAGGTCGGAGCCTTCGATATAGAACTTGTTGATGTCCTCACCCTGATATTGGATCTTGCCGGATTGCTCCACATTTATACCCGGCATACGTTTGAGCACATCGCCGATGGAGCGGTCTTGCGCCTGTGCAAAACTACCGACATTATAGGAGATAGTGTCGCCTTGTTCACGGATGCGGTCAGCCTTGACCGTTACCTCTTTCAACAGCGTTGTCCCCGGCTCCATATATACTGTGATAGGAAAAGAAACACTGTCAAGAGGAATAGTTTTCTTGGCGAAGCTCATCATCGACACCTCCAACCGACATCCGGAAACAGATGGCAGCGACATGGCAAAACCGCCATCGCCTTTCGATGTGGCATATTTCTTTATCTTGCCGTCCGCTCCCTTGACAATGACGGAAGCCCCGGTCTGCGGCTCGTTGCTCTCCTTATCAACGACCGTGCCCGATACATTGACCTGTGCAACGGTTCCGACCGCTACAAAGAGAAATACCAAGTATGTGATAACACGAAGCATAGACGTTAATGAGATTTGGAGTATACGGCTCATTTATCACTTTATAAGAATCTTCTTGCCGGACTGTATATAGATACTTCCCGGTTGAGGATTCCTGACTTTTCTACCACACAAATCATATAGCGGTGCTTCTCTATCCTTTTCATTGGTGTCAATTGCCACACTGTCAATACCGGAAGATGGGAAATTGTCGGTTTCTACAAAATTCGTAAAATAATTCCATCCGTAAGCAGAAGCATACAAACGGGAAGTCCCAACTGGAACATAAACTGGGATGTCGTTTGGAGTACATAAATGACCGGGCTGACCTGATATGGGCCCGAATGTATGGTTACGTCCTTTATTTGATGGGTCCTCATCGCATATAGGTGGAGTTAGTGCGCTACAATATATTGCTTCCAATGACTGAAGATATTGGCAAGAAGCACCGCCTAAATATGTTAATGATGAGGGGAATACTAAGTTTTTGAGTGAGCTACAGTACCAGAAGGCATTAGATTCTACCTCTTTTAATCCTTCATGCAATAAGACATCGGACAATACCATACATGTAGACAATGCATCTGCTCCAATTGTCTCAACGGTGGATGGAATATCAAATTCCGATAAATTAATATCGTTATAGACAAAGCAGTTAGGTATAACCGTTACTCCGTGTGGAAGATTTATTTTTCTTAATTCGTGATTTAACGCAAATTGATGAGTACCTGAAAATTGCTGACATGAGTTTGGAAGTAAAACCTCTTCAAGGTCAGATGAATAAAATGCAGCATTGCCAATTGACTGCAAACCGTCTGGGAAATTGATACATTTAATCTTGGCCCGATAAAATGCCCCTTCACCTATGTGTTTTATTGTGTTCGGGAGTATTATTTCATCTAACGACTCGCAATTCATAAAACACATTGCGGGTATATCCACCAAACCTTCAGGTAGTTGCAGAGGATTAGTCGCTAATGACATACAATCGGAAAAGCAATAAATTCCAAGTTTCTGCAATTTAGACGGGATATTGATGGATTCTAAGTGTATAGCATATGAGAACGCAAAATCTCCAATAGTTTTAATTTGGTTTGGTAGGATTATTCTTTTAAGAGCAATCACATATATTGTTCCATCTTCTTGTAATTGTTCATCCTGATGCCAAAATGCTCTTGGTGGAATAATTCCATTTTCAATAGAGGTTCCTTCAAGGTTAATGACCGACAGGTTTCCATTAAATGATGCACTCCAGAGAGTATGGAAATCCGCCGCATTGATTGGCCCACGCACTACAAGTGAGTCTATATTATTTATATCATCTCCAAGCACAGACTCTAAAGTGCCTGGCGCGGAGAGGGTAATGTCCTTGCATACGACATCTTTTGCAGCTTGTCTCGTAATTCCTTTAACCCTGAATTTTACAGCGGATTCGCTTAGAACCGGTGGCTGCGGTTCATCAGCGAATGCCATAAATGGCACCGCAATCATCAGACATATGATTGATTTGAGTATCCGAATTCTCATTTGCCAATATATTTTATTGGCAAAGTTCGGCAGAAAAAATGACTTCGGGATAATACAAGTTTTATTCGCTGGATTTTTTAGCGAGATTTTTTCGGATTCGGCTAAGATATACCGGTGTGACGAGCAGATATGAGGCTATATCGCGCAACGAAACGACATCTAAAATCTGAGGATACAACGCTATCAGGTCAAGGTATCTCTCTGTCGGGGTCTTGCAGTATAGTTCAAGATGGCGTGAATAAATCTCACTGAACAGCGCGCCATTCACAGCAGAAAGATTGTCGTCAAACGATGCGTAAAACACGTTTCGCGCCTCCGGAGTTCTTATTTGAGATACCCAACTGTCGGTGCCTGATTTTATAGTAACTTCAGATGGAATACCGTGGAATGAATTGTAGTAATCAGCTACTATTTCTCCCTCAAAAGCAAATCCTACGACAGACTCATTACCCGAAGAAGTGAGTGTTGTGTACTTGAAATACCCCGATTCAACGACTCCGAGATATTTGCCTACGCACCCCTGTTGAACAAAGACATCATCTTTAGAATAATGGGCAGCACGACCATGCTCCCGGCAATAATCTTTTATCGCCGAGAAGTCTATGCTTTGGTCATATGAGTTGAACTGTGCCATAAGGTATTACAAAGTTAGCTAATATTTCCGAAATGGGAAAGTGTTAATTTCTAAATCATTAAGAATGACCTTAATAATAACTCTCACCCATTTACGCAAAAAAGACAGACAACCTCGGCAATGATGTCGTGGTTGCCTGTCTATGGATTAAAGTCCGGGTGGTCGATATGTCGGACGAATAGTCGGAGCAGGGGATTGATAACGATATTGAGGTTCCGCTACCATCGAATCTTTGGAATTGTTTGATTGCGCCGGAATATCTACACGCTGGGCTTGCTGTAGTTGTCCATCCCGTTTGACTTCCTCGCCGTCCTTTTCATCGTGCTTGGGAGCAAGTTCGGCAGTAATCTTGCGGTCGAGGACGGCAAGTTCGGATTTCAACGCTTTCAGCTCGTCCTCCTTGCCCCACGGCTTTGCGATGATGGCTTCAAGCAACGGCACATCCTTCCGCATTTTCTCCGTGCGTTCCTCATACTGGCGTATGATTTCGGGAAGACGCTCCAGAGCGTTGACGAAGTTCATGCAGGCGGCTTTTGTATCGCTCATGGCGATAAAGCCGTTGTTGTATCGGTACTTGTACTCGCCCTCCACGACAAAGCGGTTTTGTATTGCCTCGATGCCGTCGGTTACCGTTTTTTCAGAGGTAATGCTTATCGGAAATCCATAGACCTCGCCGACACGGACAGATTCGCCGTGGGTGTTGGTACGCTGTGCCAGACCTTGCAGATGGATACCCATATTCTGAATATCAGTGAACCTGCAACCGTCGAGGGTAAGACCGGGCAACGGATTACCTTCATCATCCCGCTTTACGGCTGCCTGATATTTATCCAGATCCGACTGCATTTTCCGCATGGTAATCTCGTTCTTCCCGATGTCGTCGTTCAGGGAGCGCAACTTATACTCGCTGTCAGCCTTTCCCTTGCCGTGCGCCTTTCGCTCACTTTCCAGTGCGCCGATGCGCTTTTCAAGTTTGGCCTTTTCAAGCAGGTCGGTGTTACCCGAAAGAATAGCCATGTACTCGGAGAAGTTCATGCCGTTCTTCTCGTCCATAGCACCCTCGTCGATGGTTCTCGCTCCGAGTGCGCCGGATTTCAACTGGGCTATGAATGTCGCCTTGCAGTGGAGAAGATTGAATTTATAGGAATCCAACGACTTCTCAACAGCATAGATGATTACATCCACCTTATTATCAGCGTATAACTTGGCAATCTCGTTACCGGCTCTTATGCCTCTGCCGTCACGTTGAGTCAAATCGCTTGGGCGCCAGGGCGTATCACAATGATGGATTGCAACACACCTTCTTTGAGCGTTGACACCAGTACCCAGCATACTTGTCGAGCCGAAAAGCACACGGACATCACCTTCGTTCATAGCCTGAATGACGGCTTTACGGCTACGCTCCGTCTTACACTCCTGAATAAAGCGTATCTCATGTGCCGGTATGCCGTAATCCTCTATCAGTTTTCGTTTGATTTCAGAATATACGTTCCACTCGCCGGGCTTGTATGTCGATAAATCGCTGAATACAAATTGTGTCCCTTTCTGCGCATCATATTTGTGATAGTATTGCGCTATCATACGTGCGCAGTGGCTGGCTTTGTTATTGGGGTCATCGCCATATTCCGGGTCAATCATTCGCATATCGAGTGCCATTTTACGGGCATAGTCCGTGGCTATAAGCATCTTCGCCTTTTCTTCCGTTTCAGACAACGGCGCCCTGCCCAATATCGTGGCATCACCACTCTCGGCAAACTTCATCAGCTTCTCGATGAAAGCCTCCTGCGCCGGTGTCGGCGGGATATTGTGAAGAATCTCATTCTTCATTGGTCTATCCACTCCAACATCTTCGGCGGTTCGATAGTCGGTTATCTCATTGTAGAACGCCGCCAGTTCCGGCACCTTGATGAAGTAGCGGAAACGCTCCTTAGCCACAATGTGATTGGTCACATTGAACTCGTAATCCGTTGTCTTTTTGGCGAAGATTGCCGCCCACGCATCGAAGCACCGAATATCCTGTCTTTCAAGCTCATTCGGACGGAGATACTTGAACAGCAGATACAGCTCAGTCAGGCTGTTGGATATGGTTGTGCCACTGAGAAAAGTGGCTCCCAAATCCTTGCCGGTACGCTCCTGAATAGTACGGATTGCATACAACAGATTGAGCGCCCTCTGGCTTCCCTCGCTATTGCCTAACCCCGCCACGCGGTCATGCCGGGTGTTGAACATAAGATTCTTGAACTGGTGCGATTCATCAACGAAGATGTGGTCGATACCCATCTGTTTGAAGTCCACAACATTGTCGCGATTCTGATCCATCTGGTACTGAATGGTCGCTATCTTGGCGGTCAAATTCTCCTTGCGCTTGATTAGACCTTTCAGCATACCACGGCTTACGTCGTGGCCCTGCTGCTTCAGCACTTCGAGGTTTTCCTCAACCGTGTCAAGTTCCGCCTGAAGGATTTGCTGCTGCATCTCCGGCGACTGCGGTATCTTGCCGAACTGGTCGTGCGACATTATCACACAGTCATAGTCGTTGTTCTTGATCTGATTGAAGAACGCCACTCGGTTGTCAGCCTTGAAACTCTTTTCATCGGCGAACAATATCCGGGCGTTGGGATAGGCAGACTGATATGTCATGGCAATCTCGGCTACATTGGCTTTAAGACCGATAATCATCGGCTTGTGTGCCAGTCCGAGACGCTTCATTTCATGTGCTGCAATGCACATTATCAGCGTTTTACCTGTCCCGACTTCGTGGTCGCAAATTCCGCCGCCGTTCTGTTTCAGCATCCATATACAGTCCTTTTGTGACTGATAAATGGAGCTGATTCCATATTGGTCTCCGAGAATTTTCATGTTCAGATCCGGAAAAGTCTGATGGCTCCCGTCATACTGCGGTCTTACAAAGCAGTTGAACTTGTCATTATACAGGTCAACGAGTTTTTCCTTGAACTCCGGCGACTGGGCTTCCAGCCATTCACTGAATCCATTTCGTATCTCGTCAATCTTGGTGTTGGCAAGCTGGATAGCCTCGTTGTCCGGCACCTTTATGTCGTGTCCGTCGTCATCCTTGCCGATTGACTTCTTTATATCCGGCACGGTATTGTGGAGCGCGTGTTTCAACAGGCTCATGCCGTCATAAACACGGTAATAACCTCTTACACAGAATTCCTCCCAGATTTTCATGTTCTTGCGGGAAGCGTCACATGAATACTCGTCCATCGAGGATGAATAGGCAATCCTTATGTCGGTTTCATAGAGATGGCTCATGTAGGCTGAGTATATCCCGGTCGGTATCCACCTTTCGCCGAAATTGAAGTCCAGTTCATCAAACCCGATGCGACGGGGCCGCGCTTCCTCCAGAACTTTGAGGGAATCTTTAGACAGAGCTATAAACGGTTCAATCCCGTCATAACCGGGGAAGTCCTTTATCCGTTCTTCCTCACGCTCAATCCACGCCCTGATTTGTTCAGCTTTAGCAACGACATTACCTGCGATGAAGCGGTCTTTTATCTCGTAGTTCTCCACGAGAGGATTATAATATATGTGCCCTTCGAGATTCTGGGTAAGGGTTTCCTCGTCCATATCCACCAATGACGACATATATTCGAGATTGACCTCGCCGTATTTGTTGAGCGACGCGGTCAGTGCCTCCAGCGGTGTATCGACGCTTGTAACCTCGTCAAGAGCGAATGAAACGGGATGGTCGAAGATGTCAGCCTTGACAAACTGACCGTTCTCACCGCGCTCCAAAGCCAGTGCGTCACGACCATTGGCGTCCATAAGGATGAACTTGACATTCTGTTTCTCATTGAGATTGCCATACTTAGCGACAAACTCATCGTAATACTGATTGAGGTGTTCGCGTAGATGTTCACTCGGCTCATGTGTCTCTGCTTCGTAGTTATAGAGTTGCTGGTATGTCTCCGACATGGTGATATACAGCATGGCGCGTTTTTCCTGCTCAGGTTTTAGACCAAGAGGTGTGAATGTGGCTCCCGTCTTTCTGACATCTGACAGAAATCCGACCATGCCATCGGCAACGACCATTGAGCCGTTCTTGTGAAAGAACTGAATATCCTCCGAGAAAGGACGGGGCGACATATCGCGTTCCGGGCTTTTCGGCTCGATTGGTATTGCCGTGACTTTCGGTTGACGGCCCCGGCCACCGGGGATAAAATCGCCTTCGGTCTTTTCGATGTATGTTTCTCCGGGAGCGATACCCGCTGCCTCTGCCGCTTTCTGCGATTCCTGCTCCAGACGCATTTCCTCCATCTGACGGTGGGCAATCGACATCATTGTTTCATAGAAACCGTTGATGGGAGGATTATCATCCCAATTAAGCGAGCCGTAAAATTTCAGTTCCTTTTCAGTCAGCGGTCGGAATTTTTTAACGGGAATGTCTTTGACCCCGGCACTTGGCTTCGGTTTGGGAGCATCTTCAGCCGGTTTGGGCTGACGGCGGGGTTTGCCTATCGGCTCCAGTTCCCCGAACAGATTGTAGGCAAACAGTCGAGGGTCAGGATTATCGGAATAATCCGGTCTGCCGTCGGTCTCTATCTCTTTGGCGGGTTCGGGCTTTGGCTCAACCTTAGGAGCTTCAACAGGCGCAGGTTCCGGCTTCGGCTCTGCTTTCGGACGCTGATTGGGCGTAACCGTCTCGACAACCTTCTGCCGTGAAGTCCTTTTCAGCTTCGGGTCTTCCAACTGTTCACATATCGCCACACGATGCCCGGCCCGCACGAGTTTGGGTAGATAGGTGTCGAGGGCATGGTGCGGAAATCCAGCCAGTTCGATGCGGCTGTCAATGCCGCTCTGCCTACGGGTCAGAGTAATGCCAAGCACCTCGGATGCCTGCACCGCGTCCTTGCCGAAAATTTCGTAGAAATCTCCGACACGGAACAGCAAAATCGCATCGGGATGTTTCTTTTTCATCTCCCGGTATTGCTTCAACAGCGGCTCATTCTTCTGCTCAATCGTTTGGGCAAGAGGCTTTTCTTTCAGTGTCTCAGCCTTTGACTCCTGCTTTGGCGCAGGTGAAGGTGTCGGCTTCACAGGGTCAGGCGTAGGAGGCTTGATGCCGTTGGAATTATATAATTCCAGATTTAGGCGCAGACGCAACGAGTCATCGAGCGCAGTCCGCAGGTCGCGGGCTATGCCGTCAACACCGCCATCATGTTTATAGATGATAGCCGGTTTGCCGTAAGGGTCGGTGCCAACCTTTGCATCGGTGCAGATAACATTCTGCGGAAAAGCCATCAGATATTTATTGCCCGGCACCTTCGTACCTCGGTCAACGATCGACTGGATGAAAAATTCATCGTCAGCCGACAGAATTTTCTTTCCTGTATGCTTCTGAAGAATAATCAGGTCAGAACCCGCATCCGTTCCGGCATTGTCGGAGAATGTATTATTCGGCAAACGCAGAGCCGCCACAAGATCGGCACGCTTAACCATCTCCATCCTGACAAACGGAGAGGCGGCGTTCATCACGCCTTGCGAGGCGATAAAGGCAACCAAACCTCCCTCGCGCACTTGGTCGAGTGCTTTGAGAAAGAAATAGTTATGTATAGCCTTTGTTGCCTGACGATAGGCAATCTCCTTGCTCACGGCATACGCAGGGTCGGCAACCGCAAAATCCCCGAAAGGAATATTTGAGGCGGCGACATCGAAATAGCCGTTGAAATCGCGCTCGATTTTTTCAAAACCTTCTATTCGGGTCAGGATAGAAGGATGCAGGGCAGACAGGATTTTACCCGTAAGCAAATCCTTCTCGTAAGCCAGCACCTCGGTACCGGGGTATCTGTCATTGCGCAGGAAAGAGTCGATAAATGCCCCTTGTCCGGCAGACGGTTCAAGGAAACTCCTAACCTCGACACCGGAATTTTTCAGAGCGTCTGAAATGGCGTCAATGACGGGAGCCGGGGTATAGAACGCCGTCAGCACCGACGCTTTCAGCGAATCCATATATCTGGCAAACTCCTTGTCATCCTTTGAATAATCATGGATAAGCCGACGCAGTTCCACGGTTGGGGCAAACAGCTCAATGTCCGATTTGCTCCACTTTGCGGCATCCGCCAACTCATTGGCGTCGTTGAGAATACATTTCAGTCCTCCGAACCCGGCATACTTGCGCAACACCTCCCGTTCCTCGGCAGACTGCGCCCCGCGTCCCTTGACACCGAGGCTAAACGCCATCCGTATAGCCTCGATGTTGTCGCGCATTGTCTGTAATCGGTTATAACTCATAACCGTCCAGTATTTCAGTCATTTCACCGAGCAACCGGGCTTCGAGAGAGGGATATGTGCCTCGTGCAAGAAAGTCGCCGTTTACCTCGTACTCGTCAAGAATGACATTGATAAACCTGAGACTTAGAAACAGCACTGCCCATTTCTCCCTGTCCTCCGGCTTAATCCGAAGCCATAAATCTTCCTCTATGACCTGCATTATCACATCCCAGCGGGATACATAATATCCATTGAGAAGAACACGCATGGCAAGCTCACGGGCCACAACGACATTGTGCCCTTCAAGACGGTATGCAGTATAGGAATTGTAAGCCGAATCTGCCCGGAAATTTATAAAATTCTCGTTTGACGCTTCCGGGAAATGATGGTCACGAAGATGACCTTGGAGATAGACGCGGAAATCGTCCAACTCCATTGTATGTAGTTGTTTCATAACACGGGAATTAGTGGTTATCCCGATGCCTTTCCGCAACGCAACATCCAATGTCGCAACAGGATATAAAGAAAGGACACCGGGTATCCCTCCCGATGTCCGACCACTAAATCCACGTCAAAAATGAAACAAAAACATTATGACGTCGAATCAGGTGCAAATATAATCATTTATTCGGACACGGGAGGGATATTAACGGTATTTAATTGTATGGCTCATGCGGATTTAACCTTTGACTTGCGGTTCCGGCGGCTTTTCTTCCGCATGGCCCGCTTCTCCGCCGGGGACAGTGCGAAAGCGTCGATTACACGCTTGACGATGAGGTTGTAGAGCTTTTCCTCGTCGCGGGTAAGGTCGGTAGGATGCAGTCCGGTGGTCACTATGCCGTGGCCGTTGTAGCGGTTCTCTCCGAGGCGGAAGTTGTGGCGGCGCGAGGGTTTGCCTTTGGGTACTGACGCTCCCCACTTGCCGTTGAAGCGAAGCATCTCCTTGTTCCGGCGCATCAGCTTCCATACTCCTGCCGGTATGGTGTTCTGCATCACCAGCGGGTAGGATATGAGTTTCTTTGCGTAGAGGTTGTATGCGGTCTGTATGGTTTTCTGGTGGTCGAAGTCCAGTTCCGTCGCTGCATCCACCATCAGGGCAGTGAGGTTATAGAGCGGCAGAGCATCGGTTACGACGGCGACATAGTTGTCGGCGAAGCCATAGTCCCCCTCTTTGGGAGCCGGGATGCCGAGCTTTTCAGCGTCTTTCTCGGCCTGAACGGTGGAGACTTCCTCCACTATCGGGTCGCCGACGAGCGCCACACTCTCCTGTGTGGCTTTTACCAGATGGTTGTATATCGACTCGCCGAGCCATGTCTCGTATTCTGCAATGTCAGCAGGCCCGTGCATTATGCCGTGGCGTATGGCGCCTTTCGTGAGTATCGGGAGCCATGCCCTGCGTACCTCGACTGGGCAGGCGATGAAGTAGTAGATATTGAGGAAGTCGAGGTCGCCGCCGATTTCTGGAATCATGGCGTTGACGACGGTACGGCTCATCTTCCAGAGAGCCTTGATTGTGGCGAGTTGCTTGGTGTCCTCGGCGGTCTTCTTGTAGCCTACGAGGTGGTCGTAGTCGCGCATGGCGAACTTGAAGTTATGGGCGTACACCAGACGGCAGCCCATATTGGTGGATAGTACGAAGCTCTCGTCGGGCGAGAATGTGGCTTCGATTACCCGGCCGTTTGTCCATGTCACGGCATAGCCGTTGCCGAGGTAGTAGCCTTCATGCTTTTCGTTTGCGCCGATTGCTCTTGCGATGGTGTCAGCCGTAAGCTGGTGGTCTGTCACGACTGTTATGAGATTTTTCTGTTTCATTTTTACGTTTTTATAATTGGTGGATATTTGGAGATAGTGGTCTTTTGAAAAAGCACCGGAGATTCCGGACTCTCACGGATGCTGTTTTCAGTTTAGGGATTTACCCATAGATAGGCGTGTTACATCTTCGGGCCTTTGGGCTTACGCTGCTGTTTCGCCTGTTCCTCGTTCTTGGGAGAGGTCTGGTATTTCTGAAGCGGCTCTGCGACGTGCTTTGTCGCCTCGTTGGTCAGGCCGTCGGTGTTGACCGCCTTCTGTGTCTTGGATTCCTCGGCCACCGTCACACGCGGGTCGTTGAGCGATGTTGTGGGACGCTGCTTCTCAGGATTGAATTTGAGATATACCGTGTTGAGCTGCCCTTGCTTGTCGGGGATATTCGTCAGTTCCACGACTTTGCCGGCGGTATAGTCGGCCTGTTGTTGAGGTGTCATCGGCACACCTGCCCATTTCGATATTGGCTTGATCTTGCCGTCTTTCGTCATCCATGACGACTGCTGCTGACCCTGTGCCTTCTGTTCTTTCTGCTCCTGACGCCTTGCGCCTCCTGGTACGAACTCCACACCTCGGCGGTCTGCCGATACCTGAAGCACGACATTATATGTCTTGCCGTTCTTGTCGGAGATTTCTTTCGGAGGGAGAGCCTTTCCCTGTTTCAGCTCGTTGATCTCGGCCATCGTCAGTTTGGTGTTGCCGATGGTGTCGCGGACGAACACATCCGTGACAGGGACGGATACGATATCGTTGGTGTAGCGGTCGATGCTGACAAATGACGGTATTTTCTCTCCGTTTTTACCGGTGAGTTCAACCACCTTGCCGAGATTGCCGGTCTCGCGCAACGCTGCCTTGTCCTCCTTCGAGAATTTGTAGCCCTCAAACTCCTGGTCGAGTTTCGGTTCGCGGTGGATAAAATGGGGTACCACCTTGACATTGCCGTCGGGGTCGGTTCTGAACGACAGGCGTGCGTCGATAGGGAATTTCTCCCCGGCGAAAGTCGGCGTGACCGTGACGAGTCTTGACTTCCGGTTGTAGAGCATCTCCTTCAGGTCGCCGCTCTTTTCAAGTTCGGCACGGTCGATGCCCCATTTCTCTTTGAGGTTGTCCCAGTCGATTTTGCTTTCGTCGATTGCGCTGTGTTTGGCCTCTTTTTCAGGAGCCTCTGCATTTCCGGCGGAATTGGTGTCCTGTTTCGGGGATTGGGCAGACTGTTCAACCTTCGGCTCCGCAGTCTGCTCCACATCCTGCGATGCCTGTGGCACCTCGACTACATTGTTTTTGAGCATCTCGGCATTTGCCACGGGGTCTTTGGCGAAGTCGCCGATTGCGGTGCCCACCGTGTCGTAGCGGTCGGCTGGTACGCGGAAGAATCCGAATGTCGAGGGGTTCTTGCACTGGCGCACGAAGTTCGACATGAAGGCTTCGAGAGGGTTCTGGCCTTTGGAGAATTTCACAAGGTCAGAGAGTTTAGCCGACTTTACATCGGTCATCTTGGGTGTGCCGTCCTCGTTGAGTCCGGTCACTGCGCCTATCTGCCCGGTATCGTTGTTTCGGGCGATAAGCACTTCTTCTTGATTCAGGTCTTTTGCCATAAATTAAAAAGGTGTTTTTGGGTTAGATACTGGCGCCATAGGCGGCGCGATAATTATTGTGTGTGAAAGTGTGTGCTGTTTTTCTTACCGACCGGCGAAGGCTTCGACCACATCAGCGACGCGGTAAATGATTTTGCTGTTTTTCCCTTTGCCTTGTCGAGTATAGGCTATCTCGCCGTTCTTCCTCATGTCATAGAGCTTTCGCTCCGACACTCCGTATTGCTCACAGACCTCACGGGTCGTCATTGTCTGCTTGTCGGGGTCAAGTATGGAGAAGCCTTGAAGAAGACCTATGAACTTTCTTCCGAATCCCTCCAGCCGAGAGTCGAGCTTTGTTTCCAGTTCTTTCATCATTCGACAGAGGGTCTTGAACTCGTGCGAACTGATCATAGGGCGGGAACTTTTTTGTACCTATTCTTTATTTCCTCCAGCACGGCCTCGCTCCATTTGAGATTGAGGCGACGGATGGCTTTCAGCAGAGGAGGAAGATGATAGAACACCTCTCGGCCGCGCTCTATCCATGTGAGCTGGTAGCGTCGGCGCATCCTCTGGAGCTGACGGGTTGACATGTGCAGCAGACGGGCCGCCATAGCGTTGGGGATTGGCGGGATTGAGGATAATTCATCCTTTTCCTCCTTCGCCTCTTTCTTCTTCCTGTCCTCTTTGGTCAGTAGGGCGAGTATCAGCGACAGGGTTTCTTCGAGAGTGACCGTGCGCTGATAGAGCATTTCCAGTGTAATCTGTTGTTCCATTCTTTTTCGGATTTAGTGTTACGCTGGCAAAGTTATACAGACACCGGAAGGTCACTTGGGAACCTTACGGGAACGTTCCCGAAAATAATTTTTGGAGTGGAAAAGACAAAGCGCCGGCCATTGATATATAGCCGACGCTCCGTCAACGGGTTAGCTGTATATCAACTGAAATCGAGACTGCCGAGATTTTTTGCGAGATTTTCCATGTCGTGACTTATTTTTTCGTTTGTGATACGGGCGTATATCTGTGTCGTCTGGATATTCGTGTGGCCGAGCATCTTGCTCACCGACTCAATCGGAACACCTTTTCCGAGCGTCATCGTCGTGGCGAATGTATGGCGCGCCAGATGGAATATACACGGCAAAGCAAGCAACAGCGAACAGGTATAGATTAAACGTAA
>ENA-OPSV01000558-OPSV01000558.1-human-gut-metagenome-genome-assembly--contig:-NODE-558-length-29967-cov-4.535872_pt1 | contig 29967 bp, 17 predicted proteins | sample MGYA00241460_ERZ501912 | MGnify/ENA primary metagenome ERZ501912 (study PRJEB25962, sample SAMEA2042402) | human gut metagenome | biome: human gut; feature: human-associated habitat; material: faeces...
TGGCAGCATAAATGTATGAAATTGTGATAAATCTATACGGTATGCTTTAATGGTTTTGGGATTTAACTTTTGTACAGTTTCACATGTTTTAAGATATTCGGATATAAAATTTGGTAATTGATCCATGATAGGTATTCTCCCTTTTTTCAATTATGATTGCCTATGTGGAAGATGTCGAATTTATTTTGAAAAATATTTTTCAAAGTTTATGCGTCCCTCGTTCATCCCCCTATAATATGCGTTGTATAAGTCGGTAACTCTGTAGCTCTTCTTTATCTTTCGTACTCACTCTGCGAAACTGTCTTGATTGCATTATTTTATGAGATTGATATAGAAACCCTTATGCATAGTAATCCCTTCCTATGCATATTGCTAAACAGTGTAAACTGAACAGGAATTTTTGTTTTGGGGAGCAAAGGGGTAATTTTCAAACAAGTGTAAAAAAATTACTTTTAATAAGTAAAAAAAGTGCATTAAGTGTTGACGCATAAAAAATAGTGTGTAAAATATAAAGCAAGGAGGAAAACATTATGCTGGCTAAAATGTATCTTACAAATTTTCTTTCATTTAAAGAACGAACAGAAATTGATTTAACTGCATCTAAGTATTCTATTCTTGGAAAAACAAACGTATACAAAAGTGAAATTCTTAAAGGTGCACTATTTATCGGACCAAATGCTTCTGGAAAATCGAATGCATTGAAAGGTCTTTCATTTATTATAAAAATGATAAAAGGAGAAGGGGTATCGTTCAATAGGTATCGTTGCCTTTTTTCAGACAATCCTATTATTACAATTGAATATGAATTTATATTTGAAAGCAAAAAAGTCGAATATGCGATTGAGCATAATATCCAGACGAATAGCATTTCGGAAAATCTGAAAATAGATGAGATTACCGTTTTAAAAAGGACGGGAAATACAGGAGAATTAAGGATTGGTCAAAGTGTAACAATAGACGATCAGGTTGACAGTGAAACATTATTCTTACGAACTGCGTCATTTAATACAGGCCGCTTTCCGCAGGAACCTACATTAAGAAAACTTATGGATTTCTTACAAAATTCATATATTGTTGATGAGTATAATTGGGATGCGAGGGTAGGAAGTACGATAACCAGGTATGCAGAGGAGTTTGGTGTTGAAAAAATAAATAAATATCTTACTGCGTTTAAGTATGATTTTTCTATGGAATATGGTTCTGAAAGTGAGGGAGCAGGATTGAAACTGACCCTTGGTGCTGACAATAAAATGGTTTTCCTGAAAAGAAAGAGTTTTCCTTTTCCAAATGTACTTATTAACGAATCTCAGGGCAATCAGGTATTTGCCGATTTACTGCCTCATTTAATTAGAGTGATAGAAAATGCCGGGATGTTGATTGTTGATGAATTTGGCAATAGCTTTCACAATAAGTTGGCGGAAAAAATTATTAGTTTTTTTATGGAAAATGCAAAAAACTCTCAGATATTCATTACATCTCATCATACAAATCTGGTTTCAAATTCAGTATTCCGTCCGGATCAGATTAACCTGATTACTTTTCTTAATACGGCAGGAAGTAATGCGAAACGACTTTCACAGTTTAAGCCAAGGGAAGCACAAAATTTGGAAAAAATGTATCTGGGTGGTATGTTCGAGGGTTTACCAATATATGAAGAAGTATAGAATTGATAAGACGAAGAATATTGGAAATGTGATTTTTGTTGTTGAGGGAGGAAGACCGGAAACGGGTGGTACAGAACTCAGGCTATTGAAAAAAATATTCGCAGATATTTTGGGATATGAAGTTCAGGAACTAAGACGAGGCAGTGAGGAATTTATTGGGTATGGACAAAATCCGAACTTTCGTGTATTTGCGCTAAATTTACCCAAAAATCAATTAACGCAATTAACAGAGGAGGCAATGGACGAGTTATTCTGCAAATTAAGAGAAGAATTTCATATCAAACCAGAAGATTGTCCTATTTTCTATTTATATGACAGAGATGTGCTCAGCTATCAACGAAATGAGTTACGCAAGAAATATGTTAAAAAATATACAGATCCTTATGGTACTGAATCCGGAGATCAAGGACAGCTGTTATTAAGTTATCCTGCAATAGAAGCTTATCTATTGTCATGCGTGAAAGACAATACTATTGAAATGTCATTTAAACTGGGAAAGGATGCAAAAGCGGCTCTTGCAAGAGAAATATGTACTGCAGACTGTGAAGACAAAACAGAGCTGCATTTAAAAACAATCAATCTGGTATTCTCGAACGAAGCAGAGGAAATGGAAAAGCGGCTCATTCATTCTATTAATGAAATGGATAATGGATTAGAAGCATTAGGCATTCACCCATATGATTTGGATGATCTGGCACCAACATTATTGGAAGTATATGATAATCAACAACAAAAATACATGGGAGAGAACACATTTTCACTTCTGTCACTTGTTGGATTGGCATTGCTCGAATTAGGGGTTATTACTGAGGTAGAAGAAGAGGAATAGTAATTATACCAATTCAACAATATGCCAATTAAATGGTTTCTATTGGTATATTGGCACATTTAATTTATTGGCACATTATTATATATGAAAACAACCGATAAAAAGACACTTGGAGAACGGATCAACGCCTTACTGACAAGAACGATCCGTTTCGTCACTTACGACATTTGGCGGATCACCGAAAATGAAGTAAGCGGCCTGAAAGAACTTTATATCAATATAATCAAGACTATCATTCTTGCCGTCAGGGGTTTCCAGAGCGAGAATCTACAAACAAAAGCATCAGCCCTCACCTACAGCACATTGCTGTCCATCGTTCCTTTATTAGCCGTATTGTTAGGGATAGCCAAAGGGTTCGGTTTCCAGGGAACGGTACGCCAGGAGCTGTTTGATTATTTTCCCGGCCATGAGGCCGAACTGAGCAAGGCTTTCGAATTCGTGGAAAGCTATCTGGCACAGGCACAAGGCGGTGTAATCATCGGAGTAGGTCTGATCCTGCTGTTTTACACGGTTATCAATCTGATTTCTTCGATAGAAGACACATTCAATGATATTTGGCAGATACAGAAATCACGTCCGTGGTACCGGAAAATATCCGACTATCTGGCATTGTTCCTGATCCTCCCGGTGTTGATGACAGCCTCCAGCGGTTTGTCGATCTTTTTGTCTACCTTGCAAAACTCGTTTTTCAGCCAATATTTCTTTTTTACACCGTTAGTCGAACTTATACTGAACATAACACCTTATATCATTACGATCCTGGCATTCACGGGGCTTTATATTTCATTACCTAATACGAAAGTCCGGTTCGTAAACGGCCTCGTGGCCGGAATCCTGTCGGGCATCGCATTCCAGTTTTTCCAGTTTATCTACATCAGCGGACAGATTTGGGTGAGCAAATACAATGCGATCTACGGTAGTTTTGCCGCTTTACCCTTGTTGTTGCTATGGCTGCAATTGTCATGGCTGATCTGCCTGTTCGGGGCGGAAATCTCGTATGCCTCCCAAAACGTGAAGAAATTCAGTTTCGAACGGGACAGCAAGAATATCAGCCGGCGATATAAAGATTTCCTCACGCTGCTGATCGCCTCGCTGATCGTAAAACGGTTCGTGAAAGGAGAAAAGCCTTATACGGCGGATGAACTGTCGGACGCTTACCGCATACCGATCCGCATCACGACACAGATACTCTATCAGCTGACCGAATTGCACATCATTATCGAAGTCAATTACGGAGATGACGAACGCGTCGTCCACTACCAACCGGCCATCGACGTAAACAAGATCACGGTCAGTTATCTGCTGACACGAATGGACGAATACGGTTCGGAAAATTTCAAAATTGACACGTCCAAATTGTTCAGCAAAGAATGGAAAGCTTTGCTGAAAACCCGAGAGGACATGATTAAGGCGAATGATAACATTTTGTTGAAAGACCTTTAAACAATTGACAATGGATAATTGACAATTGACAATTATTAGGGGATGGATAAAAGAAAAGGGAATACGGATCTGACGGAGGGAAAAGTATGGAAAGTGATCATTCGCTTTGCATTACCACTGCTGATCGGGAATTTGCTGCAACAATTCTATAACATAACGGACAGCATTATTGTCGGACAGTTCCTGGGAAAAGAGGCATTGGCGGCGGTATCGGCATCTTTCTTCATCTATTACTTCATTATCTCGTTCGTGATCGGTGTCGGAAGCGGGACTACAGTGGTTATTTCACAACTTTTCGGGGCTAAACAGTATCAAAAGGTACAACTTGCTTTTTCATCTTTCTTCATATTTATGTTAGTCGGAGGCGTGATATTATCCATTGCAGGGATTATTTTTGCCGAACCGGTTTTCCGCCTGACCAATACGCCTGAAGAGGTTATCCCGCAAGCGGTGTCTTATTTCCGCATTTACATAGGAGGAACATTCCTGTTCGTAACCTTCAACAGCATCATTTCGATTTTGCGAGGTGTGGGCGAGTCTGTACGCCCAATGCTGTTCATCCTGATTACGACTGTCTTGAACATTGCGTTCGACCTGCTTTTCATACTCGTGTTCAAATGGGGTATCGAGGGGGCTGCGCGGGCGACTGTCATTTCACAGGGGATCGGCATGTGTATCGCTTTAGCGTATGTAAACAACACGCACCCCTTGCTGTCCATCAAAAAGCAAGATATGCTATTCGACTGGAAACTGTTCAAAGAGAGTCTGAAAATCGGACTACCGACAAGCGTACAGCAATGCGCGATCGCCCTCGGGCTGATAGCACTGCTGGGGATCGTGAACAGTTTCGGGACCAATACACTGACAGCTTACGGGGCTGCCGGAAAAATAGACACGATCATCACCCAGGCCATCCTCACCTTATCGGGGGCGCTGGCGGCTTTCTGCGGACAAAACATCGGAGCCGGGAAACTGGACCGGGTAAAAAGGGGAGTACGATTTACGATGTATACGAATATAGTCCTGGGACTATTGACTTTTGCCGCCGTCTATCTGTTCGGTGACGAGATGATGAAAGTTTTCACGAAAGACGCGGATGTCGTGGCGATCGGAAAGGAATATCTACTGATTATCGGCGGTTTCTTCATCATACACGGGGCACTGAATGTGTACAACGGGGCACTCAGGGGAGCTGGAGACACTTTGTTCCCAATGATAACCAGCCTGGTCTGCCTCTGGCTGATCCGTATCCCCCTCGCCTATTATCTCAGTTCCTGGCTGGGACGTAGCGGTATCTGGTGGGCGATCGGTATCAGCATCACAATCGGGTTGCTCGTGACCTTCGTTTATTATAAGATGGGGGTTTGGAAGAGAAAAAGGAAGATTTATGATTTATGATTTATTCATGCCACAAAAAATCATAAATCATAAATCATAAATCTCAATACCGATTATAGCTAATCACTTCTTTCGGATCTTTGCGTTTCTTAGGTCTGTCCGGTTGAGTGGAATAGCCGATGACAATGTCCAACAAGATGCGTTTGCCGGAGGGAATATCCAATAGTTTACGAACTTTCGTTTCATCGAACCAACCGACAATGCAACTACCCAACCCTTCGTCTTCAGCAGCCAACACAAGATGGGCGGCCGTTATGCCGATATCCAGATGGGAAAAATTCTTATCCTTGATCCATGAGCCAATGCCGGCTGTCAGATTCGGCTTTTCTTCTACGACCAAGATATGTACGGGCGCCTGTTTGGTGAAATGGTTCATCCCCAGGACGCGGTTCGAAGTTGCGTCCGCCACCCGATTCTTCAGTTCGGGATCATCTACCACGATAAAATGCCAGGGCTGCGAATTGCAGGCAGACGGCGCGATACACGCCGCCTCCAAAATACGCTGCAATTTCTCCTTCTCCACCGGACGCTGCGGATCAAAAGCCCGGTCACTTTGGCGCCGGCTTGCTAAAGAAAGGAAATCTTTCATTTGAACTGCATCATTTTACTGATATACTTACCGACAATGTCGAACTCTAGATTGACCACTGTACCTTTTTCGATCTGGCAGAAGTTGGTGTTGTCATGCGTATACGGAATGATCGCCACCTGGAAACTGTTCTGCTTCGAATTGCAGACGGTCAGGCTCACACCGTTGACACAAACCGAACCTTTCTCGACAGTTATATATCCCTGCTGTGCCATCTCTTTGTCGAACGGATATTCGAACGTATAATACCAGCTTCCATTGGCATCTTCTACACTTGTACAAACGGCAGTCTGGTCGACATGCCCCTGCACGATATGTCCGTCCAGGCGTCCGTTCATCATCATACTGCGTTCCAGATTCACGAGCGAGCCCGGTTTCAGCAGTCCCAAGTTGGAACGCTCCAGGGTTTCGCGCATGGCTGTAGTAGTGAATGTATCCCCATCTTTGCAGACCACAGTCAGGCAAACGCCATTATGGGCCACACTTTGGTCTATTTTCAATTCATCGACAAAAGAACACTTCATCGTGATATGAATGTTGTCCTTATCATGCTCGATCGCCACGACCTGAGCTGTTTCTTCTACAATTCCTGAAAACATAAGATTGTTGTTTTAATGATTATCGAAGTCCAAAGATACAGAAAAACCTTATATTTGCCACATATAAAAAACAATGCTTAATCAATATGGAAGCAAACAAAGTCGACAAATTCCTTCTTACCCATGAAAGCAAGTTTCCCGATTATGAAATTCCCATCCATCGGTTGCTTGATCTTCCTCCTGAAAAAGAGGAGGTTTTAGCAAAGACTCGTTTCAAAAGTCCAGGTAACATGCTGCTTGTTTCTTTTTTCTTCGGGTATTTCGGACTGGATCGCTTCATGATCGGAGACAAGGTTAAAGGAATCCTTAAATTGCTCACATTCGGCGGCTTGAGCGTTTGGTACCTAATTGACTTATTCCTGATTATGGGAGCAACAAGAAGAAAGAATATGGAAAAGCTGGAAGAGATCGTGAAGAAGGACATTTGATCTTTAGGAATTAAAACAGACCTTTGTTCCAAGCAAATACAACGAATATGAATTTCTTCAACAACTATCTGCCAAGTATAATCAAAAGCATAAGGTCTAAAAGTTATTTGCTTTCGGTTCTGTCCTGACCAGTCGCTTCAATAACAAGAGTGATATCGATTTAGTTGTAGATTTTGAAAATATCCCATTGGAAGAATACGCCGATAACTACTTTGACTTGAAAGATTCGCTCTCCGCCATTCTTCAACGAGAGATAGACTTACTGGAAGATCAGGCAATCCGTAATCCCATTTTGCGAAAAAATATAGATAGCTCAAAACTGATAATATATGGATGAATATATAGAAATCCCCAATATGCAATGGGTTGTAGACATATTGGGGATTCTTTTTATCATTGGGTGATCAAAACTTTCAAAACCTTTCCACCCACACGCACCAGATAAACACCCGGCTTTAGCCCTTCATAGCATTGCAAACCGGATTGTTTCTGACTTCGCATAATTGTTCCATTTAAAGCTATAATATTCACCTGTTGCAAATTGGATGTCTGGACATATAAATTTCCGTTTCGAGTACAAACACTAACATCTTCACTCTTGATGGTCTCATTGGCAACGGGAGCATATCGTTCTGCTTTTACATAAATATCCGATTGCACGTTATCTATATAAAAATCACCAAATCCAGAACCATATTGTGTTTCCCATGAACCATTTTCACCACGTTTAAACAATAACCTTATTTCGTCTGTATAACTACCTTCTCCTATTAATTCTGCATGAATTACAGCTGTTTCATTCCATTTAACAAAAAAGTTGTTCGGGCGTAAAGCTATATCCGGACTTTCTATAATATGTATAAAATAAAGTTCCTCTTCAAAATTAGCTCTTAATATTGTATTAGAGGTTACAGTAAACGTATAAACAGATTCATGGCTAAGAACTCTTCCATTAGCATCCGTCCAATGCATAAAATGGAAACCATCGTCAGGAAAAGCTTGAACTGTAATCTGAGTTCCCTCAACATACGTTCCTCCATTATTACTAACTCTTCCACCTGTTGTAGCCCAAATATCAACGCTATAGTGATTGGGCTCAATTTTCTCAAAGTTAGCAATTAGATTTTTTGCAGTAGCAGCAGTCATTACATAGGTATAATAACTTTGTGTACTAATTATAGAGCCGTCATCCGTTGTCCAGTTTACAAAACGGTAACCATTATTAGGAGTTGCAATAAGCGTTACAACCTCGCCTTCCTTATAAGTTCCACCTGAAGTATTGACTGTTCCTCCCATATTAGCTTTAACAGTTATAGCATAATATTGCTCTACAATCTCTTTTTCAAAATTTGCAGTTAATAAAAGATCTGACGTAACAGTAAATGTATAAGATTCATTAGTACTAAGAATTTGCCCTAAAGAATTGGTCCAACTTACGAAACGATAGCCATTGTTGGGAGTTGCTGTAACTGTTATAACCTCTCCATCCTTATATGTTCCACCATTAGAAGTAACCGTTCCTCCTTCTATAGTATTAATGTTGACTACATAATATATAATTGGTTTGATTGATGTGTTTTCATTTCCCAATCCTAATTCAGGAAGATTCATCTGTCCATTAACATAACTTGAAGGTGTTTTCCAACCATTTGTCACTACAAAGGAACGACTATCTTGCATTTCTTGGATTATATCTAATGCTGTTTTTTCTAAATCCAATTCATCCGAAATACCCTTTTCTACAGAACCTCTCAGAAAAAAACAATTACGAACAATCCCATTAAAAGTATTATTATTATTTATTCCACTTGTATGAGAACCACTCACAAAACCTATATTGTAACAATTATCTATTAACACTTCTGATACTCCACATATTCCAGCAGAAAATTCAGCACTCACATTTCCTAAATTATAACAATTACTAATTGAGTTTTTATTGTACCAGCATATACCAGCGGCATTATCTCCATTTACGAATCCCCTATTATAGCAATTTTCAATTGAAGACCAAGATGTACCGCATATTCCACCGACAAAATTAGTTCCAACCAACTCACCTGTATTATAGCAATTAACTATAGGAGCTTCAGAGTCGACGCATATACCACCCACTCCACATACATTACCAATACCCAACATCCCTGAAATATTTCCAGTATTATAACATTTACTCAGATTTGCACCCGAAAGATTATAAACACATACACCACCAACTTTTGACCTTTCTCCTGTTCCTGTTATACTTCCCTTGTTATAACAATTTATAAGATTATCTCTATTTTCCCCACATACGCCAGAGATTACCATAGGGATTCCATTTGTATTTACACCTGATACGGCTCCTGCATTATAACAATATCGAATTGTACCACCATTAAATCCATTATAACCACATATACCACTTACCTCATACCCCCCAGAAATTGTACCTAAATTATAACAATGACTAATAGTTCCTCCATCTTGATTTGAACTACATATACCTCTACTTGTGCTACAACCTATTATTTTACCAGAATTATAACTATTAAGAATAGAACCTTTATTCGTAAAACAAAAACCAACTGCAGTTCCCTTACGACTAATAACTATTGCTTTATTATAGCAATTATCCACTATCCCAACATTACTTTCACAGAATCCACTAGCAGAATTATTATCTGCCATTATAAGGCTATTAATAATACCTACATTTTTCAATCGCCCATTTTTGCCTACAAAAGAAAATAAAGCATGCCCCTTTGTGCTATATATACCTTTAATAGAAAAGCCACTGCCATCAAATTCTCCAATATACTCATCAGATGTTTCTGAAAAGCCAATTGGTATCCACTCATCCGGTGTTCCCACCCCATGATACCCATTCTCATCAAACGTAAACCCCGGATTCAAATCTATATCCTGTGTCAACGTTGCACAAATAGAATATCGTTTATTCTCATTCACCTCATTTGCAAACCACCTAAGCTCCTCTGCCGAAGAGATGAGATACGGGTTTTCATTTGTCCCATCGCCTTTTGCTGGCTGGCTCATCTCCTGCGCATAGAGAGATGAAAACGCGACAACCAATATTCCGAATAAAACAATGATTATTCTTTTCATAACATATTTTCTTATGTCAAGTCTCGAATATCCTAAATATTCACCCACTATTCCAATTTGGAATCCTTTATTACCTTCACTCATACGATTAGATTTTCCCCATCCTGTTCCCTCAGCTGGCTTTTTATTATAAAGAAGCGTGGGAACTATCGCTCATTACCGCATTTGAGGCTCTGGACTGCCCACAGGTTGATAATAAGAATAGTCCCACGCTCTTATGCAAGTATATAATCCGCCTACCAAGCGAGTATATAACAAACATGAGCGTAGGAAGCTATTTACTTATTATCCCACCTGTCAGAATTGTCCAGATTCCAAATGCGAGATAATATCGAAACGCTTCTACGTTATTTTTTCTAATACGAGGGCAAAAGTCGGGATTTTTATCTGATGAAAAAACAAAAAGAGAAGAAAAATTAGAATTTCCACCGCTTTTGCACTCGTCCCCAATTGGGAAAAGTTCTTTTTCGGGAAAAATGACTATCCTTAGTTAAATCTTTCAGATAATTTCCGGGAGGGAAATTACTACGGAGATCATACACATCAAAAAAATAGAGGTAAAGCTTGACGCTCTACCTCTCCATTTATAATCTATCTCGATATAGACTTGTCTTATTTAGCTTGTTCCAACTGCAATGTCTTGGTCGGTTCGTCGCAAACTTCAGTCGGACCAAAATACTGGATAGGGCCAGGATAAACATAGCTTGTCGTCATTGCCCATTCGTCACGGTTGGCTGCGAACTTCTTGAAAGGAGCACCGTCGAGCTTAACCAGAGCTTTCTGGATAACCGGTTTCATTTCTCCATGACGTTTTTCCATGTTCATCATCATGGTTACGGGGATACCACCAGCGATCCACTGGTCAGCCGGAGCAGTCGTGTTGCGTACGGAAGACATATAACCAGTCTTGCCGGCAGCGATCAGGCAAGAAGCCGTATAACCCAGAGAATAGCAGTAGTCTGCATCGTAGTTGGACGGAGCAGCACAACGGCCTTCGTACCCGAAGAAGTGGTGCTGTGCAGCGAACTTGCCGACATATTTGCCTTCGGCCTTCCATTCAGCCAACTTCTTGCCAACCATTTCCGACAGCAATTTTTCTGTTTCGATCAGAGAAACCTGTACGTTTCCGTGTGGGTCGCGATCCAAAGACAACTGACGTGCCACACCTTCCGGCAGAGAAGCATATAAGTCGGAGTTTTCTTTTGTCAGCTTGCTGATGATATAAGCACGCTGTTCGCTCTTCTTGATCATCTTGAATTCGGCATCGTGTTTAGCCAGGAAGTCGTTCAGCTCAGCGATCAGGCGTTTCATAGCCGGAACGAATTCGATCAGACCTTCCGGAATCAATACAGTACCGAAGTTGTTGCCAGCTTCTGCACGTTTGGCAACGATACCAGCGATATAAGTAACAATGTCATCCAATGACATGTTCTTTTCTTCTACTTCTTCGGAGATGATACAGATATTCGGCTGAGTCTGCAAAGCGCATTCCAATGCGATATGAGAAGCTGAACGGCCCATCAATTTGATGAAGTGCCAATATTTCTGAGCAGAGTTACAGTCGCGCTGGATGTTACCGATTACTTCAGAATAGACCTTACAAGCAGTATCGAAACCGAAAGAAGTTTCAATCTGTTCGTTCTTCAAGTCACCGTCGATTGTCTTCGGGCAACCGATTACCTGTACACCCGCGTTGATAGCCTTGTAGTATTCAGCCAATACGCAAGCATTTGTGTTGGAATCGTCACCACCGATGATAACCAGTGCCTTGATATCCAACTCTTTCAGGATTTCCAATCCCTTGTCGAACTGTTCTTTTGTTTCCAGTTTGGTACGACCTGAACCGATCATATCGAAACCACCTGTGTTACGGTATTCGTCGATAATATCAGCCGTCAGTTCCATATATTTATGATCGATCAGACCACCAGGTCCCAAGATAAAGCCATACAGACGAGAAGCTGCGTTATTAGCCTTGATACCGTCGAACAGACCTGCAATCACGTTATGACCACCAGGAGCCTGACCACCGGAAAGAATCACACCGACGTTCATTGCCGGCAGCTCTTTCTTTTCGTTACTTTTTTCGAAAGTAACTACAGGCATCCCGTACGTGTTCGGGAATAGTTTCTTGATATCTTCCTGATCGGCTACTGATTCTGTATACTCGCCATCAACGGCTTTTACAGCACCTTTCAATGCAGCGGGAACCTTAGGCAGGTAAGCTGCTCTTGCAATTTGTAATGCGCTCTTTGTCATTTCTTAATCTGATTTATATAGAAATTATCTGATTCTTAATTAAAGGCGGTGCAAATATAGAAATTATTCTGCAATTCTAAAAATCGGAAATATCGTAAATGATGATTTAAATCACAAATAAAAAGGACTATCCGGAACAAAATCCAAATAGCCCTTTTGATTATAGTCATGCTGAAAGTTCTATTATAATTAAGTGCTTATGTTAATATTAATGCTTCCAGCTATCTATATATGCAATCTTATTTATTTTCCCAATTCATTGGAGAATGAGTAAGGAGCGTCACTGTCCTGCGTACCCCGGCTCTTGTTCGGGGTGACCGACATATTATAAAGAATGTTCATGCCACGCATCAGATCGCCATGTGTCAGATAATTCTTCGTATAATTCTTGCCATTCACTTTCATAGACGAGATGTAACGGTTCGCCTCACCGTTATTATTGGCCTTGATCACAACCTTCTTGCCATTTTCCAGATTCAACGTCACACTTTTAAACAGAGGAGATCCCAAGACGTACTGGTCCGTACCCGGACAAACCGGATAGAAGCCGAGAGCCGAGAAAACATACCAGGCCGAAGTCTGCCCGTTATCCTCATCCCCGCAATAGCCATCGGGAGTCGCGAAATAAAGCTTATCCATCACTTCACGCACCCAATATTGCGCTTTCCAGGGTTCACCGGAATAGTTATACAAGTAGATCATATGCTGGATCGGCTGGTTGCCATGCGCATAATTTCCCATATTCATAATCTGCATTTCGCGGATTTCATGGATCACACCACCGTAATAGCTATCATCAAACAAAGGCGGCACATTAAATACGGAATCCATCATGGCATTGAAACCGGTCTTTCCTCCCATCAAGTTGATCAGTCCCTGCGGGTCATGGAAAACCGACCAGGTATAATGCCAGCTGTTGCCTTCCGTAAAAGCATCTCCCCATTTCAGCGGATTGAACGGAGACTGGAACGAACCATCCTCGTTGCGGCCACGCATCAACTTGGTCTCAGGATCGAACAGGTTCTTATAATTCATCGCATGTTTCGCGAAAATAGCAATTTCGGATTCCGGTTTGCCTAAAGCCTTCCCTAATTTATAAATGGCCCAGTCGTCATAAGCATATTCCAACGTACGGGCAGCACTTTCATTGATTTTCACGTTATAAGGCACATAGCCCAATTCATTGTAATATTCATAGCCCAAACGTCCGGTCGATTTCACTTTCGGGTGTACGCTGTTAGCTCCATGAACGACAGCCTCCCAAAGCGTCTCGATATCATATCCGCGAAGTCCTTTCAGGTAAGCATCCGCCACGACGGAAGCCGAATTATTACCGACCATGCAACCACGATGTCCCGGACTTGCCCATTCCGGCAGGAAACCACTTTCCTTATATGTATTGGCAAGGCCCTCCTGCATCTTCGTATTCATATCCGGATACATCAGGTTCAGGAACGGGAACAAGCAACGGAAAGTATCCCAAAAACCGGTATCAGTGAACATATAACCCGGCAGAACTTCTCCGTTATACGGACTGTAGTGCACCACTTTTCCATTAGCATCCAATTCGTAGAAGCTGCGCGGAAACAGCAGCGAACGGTACAGACAGGAATAGAACGTACGCAATTTGTCCACATCGCCATCTTCCACGGTGATACGTCCTAAAGTTTCATTCCACACCTGACGGCCCGCCTCAGCTATTTCGTCAAACGAACGGCCGCCCAATTCTTTCAGGTTCAGTTCAGCCTGTTCAGGGCTGATAAAAGAAGAAGCTACGCGAGCATGAACAATCTCACCTTTACGGGTGGAAAAACCGATAATGGCACCGGTATGATTTTCTTTCGCTTCGGTTTCACCTTTGCGGATCTCATCGTCGCCGACAGTCGCCTTATAAGTAAAAGGCTTGTCGAACACGACAACGAAATAGTTACGGAAGTTCTGAGGAACCCCTCCGCTGTTACGAGTCGTATAGCCGATGATCTTGTTTTCTTCCGGAACGATCTTGATATATGAACCACGATCAAAAGCATCGACAATCACATACGAGTTGTCCGATTCGGGGAAAGTAAAGCGGAACATGGCGGCACGTTCCGTCGGAGTGATTTCCGTCACAACGTCATGGTCAGCCAGATACACCCGGTAATAATTAGGTTTTGCCACTTCTGCCTTATGAGAGAACCAACTGGCACGTTTATCCTGGTTAAACACCACTTTACCGGTAACCGGCATGATGGCAAACTGTCCGTAATCGTTGATCCACGGACTGGGCTGGTGAGTCTGCTTGAAACCCCGGATTTTGTCCGCGTCGTATGTGTACGCCCAGCCATCTCCCATCTTTCCGGTCTGTGGCATCCAGAAATTCATTCCCCAAGGCATGGCAATCGCCGGATAAGTATTACCTGTCGAGAGAGAAAGTTTCGACTGGCTTCCGACCAACGGATTCACGTAATCCACCAGGTCCTTTTTGCCGGCCGCATCCACCGTAAAGAGGCTGCTGCAAAGCGTAATCGCTAAAATAAATAATTTCTTCATGGATAGAATATGTTTAATTAATTTGAAGACAAAGAATAGGGTCTGTCTGTCCCGTTAAAAACACGTTTTTTATTAGGAGAAGAGGTCATCTCGAACGTCAGCGTACCGCCGTCCAGAATGTCCTGCTGCGTAATGAACCCTTTCGTATAGGGTTTACCATTCAATTTGACCGACTTGACATAGCGGTTTTTGTCGCTCACCTTGTCAGCCTTTACCTCGAATGTCTTGCCGTTCTCCAGCGCTACCTTTATATAAGGCAAGTAAGGAGCTCCCAACACATACTGATCCGTTCCCGGACAAACCGGATAGAACCCCATCGAAGACAAGATATACCAAGCAGACATTTGTCCGCAGTCGTCGTTACCGCACAAGCCGTCGATATTATTGCGGTACATCTTATTCATGATTTCACGCTGCCAGTATTGCGTTTTCCAGGGTTGCGAGGTCCAGGCATACAGGAACGGAATATGATGACTCGGTTCATTGCCATGCACATAGCCACCCAGCAAGCCTTCCTCCGTCACATCTTCTGTCTGGGCGAAAAACTCGGCAGGCAGATGCATCGTAAACAGAGAATCGAGCTTAGAAACAAAGGACTTCTCCCCTCCCATCAGGCGAATCATATTGTTCACATCCTGCGGCACATAGAAAGAATAGTTCAAAGCATTTCCTTCGATAAAACCCTCGCCATGCGTACTCAGTAAATTGAAATTCTCTTTCCAGCGTCCGTCGGCATAACGGGGACGGGCATAACCGATATTCGTATCGAAAACATTCTCATAATTGACCGCACGTTTTTTATAGGTATCAGCAACAGAACGGTTGCCGGCCAAAAGAGCCGTATGGTAGATGGTCCAATCATCATACGCATATTCCAATGTCAGGGAAGCGGCGCTGCCGTTATGGTCGAGAGCGACATACCCTTTTTCCATATACTCGCCGGTTCCGTCTAAGTAAGGAATCGTAGAACTGCTCACCATCGCTTTCAAAACTTCTTCCTTGTCCAACGGAAGACCTTTCGCTACGGCGTCGGCCAAAACGGAAACGGAATGATATCCGATCATGCACCAGTTTTCATTCGCCATATGACTCCAGATAGGCAAGGCTTTATGCACACTTTGCTCGCAATGCTTCAGCATGGAGCGGGCGATATCCGTATTTACCTGACGGTTAATGATGTTGAACAGCGGATGCAAAGCACGATAGGTGTCCCAAACAGAAAAAACCGTATAGTTTGTGAAATCATCCGCCTTATGGATATTATGATCCAACCCACGATACTGTCCATCCACATCCGTATAGACGCAAGGATTGATCATGGTGTGATACAAAGAAGTGTATAACATCGCCAACTGGTCGTCCGTACCGTTGGCTTCGATAACAGACAATTCCTTATTCCAGGTTTCACCGGCACGAGCCGCCAACTGGTCGAAACTATAGCCAGAGGCTTCAGTCCGCAAATTCTTCAAAGCGCCATCAGTGCTGACACCCGAAAGGGCGACTTTCACTTCCAAATCCTCGGAAATCGCCGGATCGAAATCAAAATAAGCGACGATCTTACGTCCACCTATATCAGGGAAATTTTCTTTCATATTGAATTTGCCGTACCCGCCCCGGTAATTGACTTTTGCTTTTTCCTCACATCCGTAATGAACAACCGGTTTGGAGAAAGACATGGCAAAGTAAGTATAGTTGGTACGCGCCCATCCGTTCGTGATACGATAGCCCGTAACCAGCGTATCATTTTCAACCCGGATATTCGTCCAAAGAACTTTTCCGTCGTAATTATATATACCATGAATCATATCTAAGATAACCCGCTGGTTTTTGGCTTCTTTCGGGAACGTATATTTATGCACGCCAACCCGCTTGGTTGTCGTCAGTTGTGCTTTTATTCCGTAGTCGGCCAACATCACTTCATAATAGCCGGGACGGGATATTTCCGTATCATGCGAGAAACGCGAACGGTAGCCGCCATCCGGGTTAGTTGCCGTTCCGGGATTCAGTTTCAATTCGCCGGTAACCGGCATAATCAAGATATCGCCGAGGTCGGAATGTCCGGTTCCGCTAAAATGCGTATGGCTGAACCCAACGATACTGCTATCCTTATGCTGATAGCCAGCACAATACTCATAGGCACGCGGCTGATATTTACCATCCACGTTATGAGGGATCGTATCCGTATCCGGACTCAACTGAACCAGTCCGAAAGGCACGCAAGCCCCCGGAAACGTATGTCCCATCCCGTTCGTCCCGATAATCGGATTCACCAATGCAGTCTTATCCTGGGCGGACAAGTTCCCAAAAGTCAGCAATGCAGAAAATAAAAGAATAGTCTTCTTCATGGATTTTGTTTCTATTTTATTTTGATAAAAAGGCTTGATACTCGTTCCACAACCCTTCAATGCTGGCATCTTCGCCAAACATACGCTTGATAGCCTTGTCGAAACTCCATTCGTCGAGGTCGCGAACCGTTTCATGGAACTTGCGGATAGCATCCGGATCTTTGGTTGTCAACCATTGGATAAAAAAGCCGGTCGTACGATAACCGTCCATCCAGTTACCACCCGGTTTGCGGGTACTCATATCGAAATATCCGGCCTGGGCACGGACTGCATCCGCCAGCCCTTCGATACAAGCCCAGAATGTCTTGTTAGTCGAGTAGGAACCAATTCCTTTCGGTTCGAACTGGTAAGCGTGTACCAATTCGTGGTACAGAACGCCACGTGTTTCGAAGTCGAGCTTGTAAAGAGATTCGTTTGCCGACTTCTCTATATGCTGTGTGCTGTAAACAATCGAGGTATTGGCCGGATTACCGCTCTTGGCTGAAACTCCATCATAATCTTTCAAAGTATAATGGACCTTTTGAACATCATTCATCGTATCTTTAGCCGAATAGAAAAGAATTTCGGCAACCTTACGAGCATGATAACGTATGTATTCGTCCGGATTCTGGACAAGCCCCGCATAAATGGCTGCCCCTTTAGTTTCCGGATCAATCACTTCGTAATCGATTTCCGGATATTTGAAATCCTCCCAATTGGCATTCAAATTGGTGTCAAAGAACAAGACATCACCCAGTACCAGTGTATCACCGGTAGCCGTACTGGCTTCCAGCCTATATTGTTTATAGTTGGAAGGTTGGGTTATCGGACAAAGAATTTCCTGATAGCGGGAACAGAACATCTGATCTTTCCGTTCATCCACAACTACCCATTTTTTTCCATCATAAGAACCTTTCAATGTCCAGGCAAACGGATCATGTGCAGGTGTCTCGCCGGACGAATAGATTTTATAACTTTGGATAGGAACAGTATATTGTTCATCAAAAATCACTTTATTTACCCCTTCCGTTCCCACGAAACAGGTTGTCGGATTCCCATCTGACAATTCAGGAACATTCACCGGTAATTTTGCCTGACAAGAACACAATAATAAACTTATCGATATTAATATATTTATTTTCATAACACAACTATTCAATCAAAACTTTAACAATATGCTGTTCACACATCCATTGTCATAATCCCTGCCCCATGTATTTCACAAAGGACAGGGATATTTTAACACAAAATAAATTGAAAAATTACTTTATTCCAATCAAATTACTGATTATATCCTGGATTTTGATCCAGATTCGGATTTAAAGTCGCCTGCTGATAAGGGATCGGATATATTTCATAATGTTCATCAGATACTTTTCCATCCCACCAGTCACCAGTACCAAACTTATCGAAACGAATCAAATCGGTACGACGCTTTCCTTCAAATATAAACTCACGTCCGCGTTCTGCCAATAATTCATCCATCGTCAATGTTGCCACTGAATATTTAGCCTTTTCCCAATCTTCGGCAGAAAATGCACGCTGACGGCAAGCATTAATTAAGTCAACGGCATCCTGAGTTGCCTTACCACCATTCTTACGCATCAGCGCCTCTGCTTTATCAAAGTAGATTTCTGTCAAACGATATAAAACCCAGTCATTTCCCCAATAGTTCGGATCACCAGATGCTCCTGTTTTGTATTTATCAAAACGAGCACCACTATTTTCTTCCCCTGTGTACATGGTCGATTCTTCAGTCTTGCCTTCACTAAAACGTTTAATATCTTTGACAAAGACCAAAGGCTGGCCACTATACTCCGATGTCCCCACAACAGGCTCACCCGTTTTATAATCATACTGCGGACCTATCAGCATCCATTCTTTTTTACGCAAATCATTATCTGCAAAAGCATCATAAGCAGAAGGAATCACAACGATCCCATCATTTCCGTTAGCTATTCCTCCATTGATGTATTTTTGATTAAAATGGTAAAAGTCTCCGGACCAACCACAATACAAACCGGATGCCAGATAATCATAAGTAAGAGACAAAATATGCTCCTTTGAATCCGTACTGTTGTCCTTGCTATACGTGCTGACCAGATCTTTGTCCAATTCCATAGTACCATGAGCCGCACCGCCTTCACCTTTAATCAACTTATCACAATAGGCAATACAGTCATCCCAACGGGGAGTCCCCGTCCATACTTCAGCATTCAAATAAAGAGTTGCCAACATGGCATAGCCGGCAGCACGAGTAAAACGTCCGGTATTTTGTTCCTTTTCTGATAGCAAAGGAAGATCATCCAGAACAGCCAACATCTCAGATTCAATGAATTCAAAGACTTCCTGACGACTATTTGTTGCAGGCATTTCAGGTTCACCGACTTTTGTTACAATAGGAATATTACCCCATAAATCCATTAAACCCATATAATAATAAGCACGATTTGCCTTTACCTCTGCAATATAAGCCAAACGCTCCTGCTCTGTGATGCTCATACTTTCCGCACTACGTTTTTCAAGGTTTTCTATCGCATCGTTACAAAAGCCTAATCCCATAAAGAACAAATTCCAACTGTCTTCAATAGATGCATGCATACTTGTCCAGGTATGATAATGAAACTGGATCCATCTCCCGTCATCATAACCATGAGGACCTTTTACCGGCCAAGCCAACTGATCGGCTGAAAGTTCATTCATTTTCCAGTAATTCTGGCGAGACTGGCAAGCGAACACAGCACGACTGTGTGTATAAGGGCGCAATACCGCAGAAAGCACCTCTGTTTCATTATTATAAAAATTATCAGTCGTATTGTCGCTATAAATATGTTCTGTCAAGTCTGTACAAGCGCTCATCGCAAAAAGACCAGACACAGCAACTAATACCTTATATATATTTTTCATCGCTTTTTCTACTTAAAAATTAACATTCAAACCAACACTAACACTTCTTGTCACCGGAGTACGTCCACACGCTTCCATGCTCGGAGCCATTCCCGTATCATCCATTTCAGGATTCAACCCCTTATACCCCGTAATAGTGAATAAATCGGTTGCCGATACATACACCCGGAATGAAGGCCATTTTTCGTTCTTATTTTTAAAGTTGTATCCTAATGTGATATTGTCCAAACGAATATAATTGCCTTTTTCCAAATAATAATCCGAATACTGGTAAGTCGCACTCACACCTTCATTAATTGCAGAGTTCAACACGTTATAACCGGCCTGTAACGTCGTCAGGTTATTATAAAACATATTCATACGGTTCAGTACGTCATACCCGAATCTTCCTTTGAACATAAAGGACAAATCAAAGTTTTTATATTGGAAATTGTTTGTCCATGATAAATACCACTTCGGTTGTCCATTACCAATCACCGTCTTATCGTCATCATAGATCAGATCTGCAGTCACCTTTTCACCTTCCTTATTGTAGAACAGCCATTCTCCGCTTTCATTAAATCCGGCAAAACGTTTACCATAGAAATCACCGATATTACTACCCTTATACAAACGCACGGCATTTCCCAAAGAACCGTATCCACCGATACCGCCAAATTCCAGATAGTCAGCACTACTATATGAGAAGTCCTCCAGTTTATTAGAGAATACTTTAGACAAAGTCACCGTACTTCTCCACTGAAAGTCTTTTCTTACAATAGGTATCGTATTCAAAGTTAATTCTAAACCAGAACTTGTTATACTACCTATATTCAAGGTACTGGAAGAATGGATATTGGCTGGAGAAGGTACCTTAACGCTTGTCATCAACAAATTATCTGCTTTACGTTTATACACATCCAAAGAACCTGTCACCCGGTTTGTCAATACACCAAAATCAATACCGAAGTTCCATTCTTTCTTCATTTCCCATTTCAAATTCGGATTCGGATTACGGCTCGGTCCCCAAGTTTGCAACCATTGGCCACTTGGATTCAAATAAGGGTCTCCAATACCCAATGTAACCATTGATTGATACGGATCAATACCTGAATTACCGGTCACACCATAACCGACACGAAGTTTCAAATTAGACAAGACATTCTGTTCTTTCATGAACTCTTCGTTAGAGACATTCCAAGCCACTGATGCAGATGGGAAATTACCCCATTTGTTATTAGGACCGAATTTAGAAGAGCCTTCACGACGAATAGAGAATTGAGCAACATAACGATCTTTGAATACATAGTTGATACGACCGAAGAAAGCAATCAAAGTTTCATCTGCTTTCTTACTACCCATACCGGCTTTAATAGCTGCATCACCATTCAAACCACTACCGGATCCCAAGTTATTATCTTCTACGGAATTATTCAAGAAACCGTTGTTATTTGCTTCCAGTTGTTCATAAACCTGATATTGGTAGCTATAACCGGCAATTGCATTGATTTTATGATTATCCAAGAAAGTCTTTGTATATTCAATAGTCGGCTCCAAAGTACGAGTAGTTTTCATATACGACTTTTTCCAAGCATATCCGCCACTATTATAGCTATTATAAGAAATACGAGAATCCACATCATAAAAACGACGTTCTTTATAGTCATCACGAGTATAACTTACAAAAACAGATCCTTTTAAATCTTTGATTGGTTCAAAAATCAATTTACCATCAAACGAACTGGTCGTTTGCTGTTTGTCATACTGCTGTTGATCCAAACGCGCCACTTTGTTCTCATCTTTCGCATAATCCTCATAATAAGTACCATCTTCATTATAAACCGGATTGGTTGGATTTGAGCGCAACGCAGATTCCCATTCTCCATCGCCTCCAAGCAAGTTCATGTTGCCATAATTCAAACTCATATTTGTCTGGAAAGTCAACATATTGTTCAAGGCCTTTGTTTCCAAAGACATTCTTCCCCCATACTGTTCACGGTCTGTAGCCTTCCCGATACCTTCCAAATTACTATAATATAAAGAAGCGCGATAAAGAGTGGATTCTCCTCCTCCGGAAATAGAGAGGTTATGGCTATGAGACGCATTACCACTGTTCAATAGCGTATCGAACCAATCCGTATCACTACCCCTATCTGTCATGTAAGACGGGTTATTAAATTTACCCATTGCGCTACGCCATTCTGTCGCATCCATGAAATCAGGGCGCTCAATCCCCCAATAATGGGTCAAATAAGTAGAATAGTCCACCGAGGTTTTTCCTTTTGAACCGCGCTTGGTCGTAATCAAAATAACGCCGGCATTCGCACGGGAACCGTAAATAGCCGCTGCTGAACCATCTTTCAATACATCAATCGATTCAATATCTTCACTCCGTAACAAATCAAGGTTTCCTCCGGGTATACCATCAATTACAACAAGAGGAGCAATATCACCATTAACAGATACAACACCACGCATCTGAACAGCAACACCATTATTCGGGTTACTACCATTTGTACGTGTAATAGACAAACCGGCAACTTTACCATCCAACAACTGGCGGACATCTCGGCTATTTGCTCCTGCCAAGTTCATATCTTCAGGTTTTACAGAAGATATAGCGGTAGCCACATCAGAACGTTTCATTGAACCATAACCAACGACAACTACTTCATCCAGCATTTCCGCATCTTCCGACAGGACAATATTTAAATCAGTCTGTCCCTTTAAAGACACCTCCTGCGATTTAAAACCGATAAAAGAGAATGACAATGTAACGTTATTGCCAGGCACATTCAATGTAAAGTTTCCATCCAGATCAGTAGTAGTACCCACAGTAGTTCCTTTCACCACTATACTGACACCTCCCAGTGGTTCTCCCAACTGGTCCTTTACAATACCTTTTACAGTATATCCTTTTTGTGCTAATGCATGAACTTCTGCTTGCTTTAACGTGTTATCAGTTTCAGAAGATGCAAATGCATAAGACTGCGTGAGCATTAAGGATAAACAAAGTAATGCTTCTTTTCTCATAATCTTATTCATTTAATTTTTGTAATTCAATGGCAATATTAACCGATCTTAATACGATCACAGTAACACTGAATAACAAAAAGAGTGTCATATTCAACCTATAGTCGATTATGACACTCTTTTGTACGATTAAGACACTACACAAAAACAAGCGTTTACGAAAAAAACGGTTATTCCCTCTACAATCGAACGTATTGAATACGCAAAAAAAACGACAATATCCTCTTAAAACGCAATTTTCCACATAAAATACTGATAATTAACCCTATACAAAAATAGCTGTTTGTTAAAAAATATTACCCTTGCGGGTAAATCTAATTATATAGGGTAGAAAATCAAATTATATGCGATAGTAGTTTCGATCCGAACCAATGGCTTTTTTACAAATATGACAATAAGAGTGGTAATCTATGTATTACGATGCCTATAACAATAACCCGGCCCTTCCCCCGCCTGTCTCTCTCACTACTAGATCATGATTCTAACACAAACAGGCCTCATCTACTGTCTAATTGATTCCATTTAACATTTTAAAGTCTGCCCATTCTTTGTTTTATCCAATAGAATGGACTACATTTGTGATACTTCGCAAACAGAAGGAATAAAAACAGATATAACATGGAAAATGTAATAAGAATCATTACGGCATGTTGACGATTAGTGGGACACGCATAGTCCTGAGCATCCCGAACAACAATGTACGCAAGCAGTATTATGAGTTCATGCTCGACGAATATTAGTAAGGTTAGAGAGAATGGAAGAAATACAAGGCATCTAATAGTCACCTTATTGCATTTGCCTGTACTGTCCTGGCGTAACTCCGTATTTGGCTGAAAACTCACGATAAAAATAGGATTTGTTGGAGATTCCGACCTGGTAGATGATTTCCTGCACGCTCAGGTTTGTCGTGACCAAAAGCTGAGCTGCATGCTTCATACGGTAGTCCTTGATAAAATCGCTCGGTGTCAACGGTGAAATTTTTTTGAAACGGCGATACAGAGCACGGGTATTCGTGCCTAATTTATCGGCTATAAGCTCAGGACGCAATGTATCCTGAGCAAGATTTTCTTTTATTATGGCTGTCACGGAATCCATAAACTCCTTATCCTCCTGATGGATCAACTGACCACCGGACTGCTCATAAGCGCTTTCTGGGGAATAATAGTAGTCTTTCAGTTCTTTTTTATTCGCCATCAACCTGTTCACGACGGAATGGAGCACCACGGATGAGAACGGCTTGGTCAGATAGGCATCGGCACCCAGATCCAACCCTTCCGCCTGTTCGTTTTCCGAGACCTTTGCCGATACTACGATTAAAGGTATATGCCGAGTGAACTTATCAGACTTGATACGGCTGATCAATGCAAACCCATCCATACTCGGCATCATGATATCCGTAATAATCAAATCAGGAGTTTGCTGCTCCATCAAGGCCAAAGCCTCCTCTGCATTAAATGCTTCCCGGACGACATATTCGAACGATAACGTTTCCTTAATCAACCAAACGATATCCCGGTTATCATCGACCACCAATATAACTGGATTACCAATATTCACTTCGGTTTCAGCAGTCACTGCTGAAACCGGTTGTACAACCGGAACCTTTTCATCGTCTTGTTCATCCAAATCTGTCTCCTCGGCCTCCAGATAAGGCAACGTAACGATAAATTCGGCAGATTCCCCCTCCTTGCTCGCTACTCTTATCTCGCCACGAAGCAGCTGGACCATACTGTGGCAGATGAAAAGCCCCAATCCATTTCTGGAAGTCATCTGAGTATAATTATTTCCATCCAGATCACCTAAGATATGAAAACGGTCGAAAATCGTTTTCAGGTCAGCTTCCGCTATCCCCTTACCTGTATTATATACCTTTATTATCAGAGATTCATTTTCTATCCGGACAGAAACATCGATCGTGCCTTTCTGTTCCGTGTACTTGAATGCATTCGACACCAGGTTACGTATGATCTTCTTCAGGCTGGGTACATCCGTATTCCAATAAACCGGTTTATCAACATCACTAAAAGTAAAATTGATCCCGTTCTGCTCCGCGACAGGCATAAACGATTCACATTGCTTCCGGATCAAACTGCCTACGGACACCCGCTTGATCTGTATATGGCTGAATCCAACTTCCTCGATCTTTCTGATATCCAAAATTTCTTGGATCAATTCATTCAGGCTTGTAACGTTTTCACCCAGGATACGGGCATATTTCTCCAATTTTCCATCAGCCAACCGGTCAGCGGATGTCTTGATATGATCGTTCACACCATTAATCAAAGTCAAAGGCGTACAAAGCTCATGCGTGATATTGGCGAAAAAATTCAACTTCGCTTCATACAATTTTTCTTTTTGCTCTTCTCTGATTTTACGGGCGACTTCGGCCTGTTTTTCCACAATCCGGCGGCGCAGCCAATACACGATACCCGAACATACAACTGCCAACAACAGACCATAGACAATCATAGCCCAAGAACCGCGATACCAGGGAGGTAACACCCGTATATGCAAAAAATACTCTTTGGCATCCGAATCGAACACATCGTTCTTGTAACGGACTTTCAAAACATAATTGCCATAAGGCAACTTCGTAAATACAACCTCATTATCTTTTTGCAGTTCAGTCCACGATGTATTATAGTTTTCTAATAAATACGAATACTCATAGTTTTCCCCGTGTATATAGTCGGTCGCCACAAAAGAAATCGAAAAGGTAGATATATTGGGAGGAATAGTCACATATCCGGTTTTCTGATCCGTATAGTCATACAAACTATGCGTCTCATCTCCCATCTTCAATTCAAAGAAATGCAAGGCTGGCTTATAATTCTCCTGCCGGTCGTTTTGCGGACCTACCCATATCAGCCCGTTTATTCCGCCGAAGAACAGTTTTCCTGTATAAGGACACTTCCAATAGGCATCATCCGAGAACTCCGTCACATCCAAATCGGGACTTCCATAATTATGGAAAAACTGATTGCGAGGATTGTATTTAGTCAACCCTTTATTAGTACTCAGCCAGATACAGCCGTCAGAATCTTCGAGAATACCATGAACCATGTCGTTCTTTATACCGTCAATTCTGCTATATTGTCGTACCTCAGCCGGGGTCTCTGAATGTAATTTCATCTGCGTCATACCGGAACTGGCTCCCAGATAAAAAGTCGAATCCTGGCTATAACACATGCAAAGCACATCCCCTACCGCCCGGTTGCCCGCATTATTCATCGGAATAAATTCATATTTCTTAGTCAGCAGATTAAAGCGGACCAGTCCATATCCTCCACGGCTTCCCAAATAAAGAAGGGAAGCCTCATCATCATAATTCATAGAATGGAACTCATTACAAACTTTTCCATCCTTTTCAAGGATAAACGACTTCACATATTCAATAACAGGTTCTCCGTCCTTTCTACCAATGACAACTTCCAGCAAACCATCTCCGGTCGTTGCCATCCATAATGTCGAATCATTCACTTCACGGATCGCATGAACATACCTGATCTTTGTATCGACAAGGCTTGCCATCGTATGGACTTGCTTGTCCACTAAGGAATAATAGGACAATCCTGGTCCTTCCGTCCCTATCCACACCCAGGGATAATAGTTGCTTTTACGGAAACAATAGACACGATCACTGGACAAGCCGTTCGATGTAGTGAAATGTTTGACCTTCCCGGCCGGTATTTCTCCTTTTTCATAGGAATCATAATCTTCCACACGCACAAAACCATTCCCTTTAGTTCCGAACCAGATCGTTTTTTCATCTTCAGTATAGATCGAACGGACCGGATTACGCATGACAATCGGCAAACTCTTGAGTTGAATCCCAGAAAACCGGTTATATTTGTCATAATACATCCGAACTCCCTGCCCGTCTGTCCCGACCCACAAGATATCCTGCTTCCGGTCAGGCAAAACACAGAATAGCCCGACATCAAATCCCAATGCCTCTTCCTGATTATCTATGTTTAGCAAAAGCCCGTTCCTAAAAACCAGGTAAGGGGTGGAATGAAACAAAGCGATGCGGGAAAGATTTCCATATTGATCCATCCAGCAGGTAAGGTCGGCCAGATACTTTTTCTGGCGGTCTTTCATCCGGTAAGAATAAAAGCGGTTTTCCATATCCACATAGTACAGAATACCATCGAGATAATAAGCACGGTCAATTTTTTTTTCATGGATCGGCGTTTTCCTTATGTCCAATGCCAAAGGAAAGGAGTCGAAATCCGGACAAATCTCAAGCAGGCAGCCATCGGCGTCAAAAATAAAGAACTGTCTTTCTCCCTCTGCAAACAAGACTTTAGATACTTCTTCATTCATCCCCCGTACATGTACATCCTGGAAAGAACCGGTTTCAGGAGAATAGCAGGAGATAAAATCTTTTTGCTTTATGAGCAGCGTATTACCAGCCGAATCAGAAGCCACATTCAGACACTCGGGATATTCCGTGTAGGACTCCGTCACCTTCCTCCCTTTCAGCGAAAACCGGTTCAATCCCATAGAAGTCGATACCCACAGATATCCGTCTCCGCCATACACGATTTTATTGATGATATTGCTGCATAAAGTATTCTTGTTGTTCGGTTCAAAGCGAAATACATATGTATCCTTTCCGTTATACAGATTCAGACCGTCGTAGGTACCGATCCACATATAACCGTCCTCATCTTGGTACATATCCAAGATAGCATTATTTGACAAATCCAGATTATTTGCCGTATGCAGAGAAATCCCTGCAGCCACCGGACAAGAAAACAGGAACAAGCAGACAATGACAGACCTGAAGAAACGGAAAACCGCCGCATATCTGGTATCTATATAGGATAAATTCATAATAACGGTTATTAGGCCACAAATATAGCAAATAATGTGTCAATTTTTTCTTACTTTTGCGCCAAACGTCTGTAACTAATAAAGTATTAATCGTTTTAATACAACGTAAATATATGAAAAAGTATCTTCCTATCGCCGCTTCTGTCCTGCTTCTCGCAGCCTGTAGCGAAAAACCGGGTTACGAGATAACCGGTACCGTTTCAAACAATGATTTGAATGGTAAGTATGTATATCTCTATGAATATGGAGTAAAAGATGCTGCACCGCTGGACAGCGCCTTAGTACAAAACGGAGCTTTTGCCTTGAAAGGTACACAAAATGCTCCTGCCCTTCGTACTCTCCGTTTTTCGGAAGAAGTGGTTGAACCGGTACGTGTCGCTCCCGGAGAAAACGCTCCGTTTATGGCAACATTCGTACTTGAAAACGGGAAATTGGCTGTCGTGCTGGATTCGACTTCCACAGTTAGCGGAACTCCCGAAAATGACGCACAAAAAGAGTTGCAGGCTAAGATCAAAGACTTACGTTCCGGTATAGACAAATTGGTTGCCGATATGAAGTCGGGTGATGAAAATCTGATTAAACAGGCGGAAGCCAAATATGAAGAGATCGACCGTAAGATTACGGAAGCCGTTGTCAACTACATCCTGACTCATACGGATAAACAGTCTGCCGCCAAGAATCTCTACGATTTCCGTTACAACATCAGCGAAGAGCAGCAAAATGAAATCATCTCCAAAGCAGACTCTTCTTTCAAATCCGTTCCGGGCATCAGCTATATGATCGACCATCTGAATGTATTGAAAAAGGTCGCTGTAGGACAGAAGTTCACCGATTTCGAAATGCCGGACGCTAAAGGCGAAATGCACAAACTCTCCGAATATGTCGGTAACGGCAAAATCGTCCTGATCGACTTCTGGGCATCCTGGTGTCCTCCCTGCCGTGCAGAAATGCCGAATCTGGTCAAAGCCTATAAAGACTACAAGGGCAAAGGATTCGATATCGTCGGCATCTCGCTGGACAGCAAAGCCGATGCATGGGCCAAAGGTGTAAAAGACCTGAATATCACCTGGACACAACTGTCCGACCTGAAAGGCTGGCAGAACGGCGGTGCCGCTCTTTATGGCGTCAACAGCATCCCTCATACCGTACTGGTTGACAAAGACGGTACGATCATCGCCAAGAACCTGCACGGCCAGGAGCTGGAAGATAAAATTAAAGAAGTTTTGAAATAACCGGTCCTGTTGCACGGCTGAATTAAAAATTTTATCTTTGTGCGGTCTTTTAGAAAGCGATCTTACATTAAAATTAGCATAAAGTTTTATTATCACTTTAATATAATAAATTAGCGATTATGATTTATTCACATGAAGTTCAACACATGTGTGTTGTAAAGAAGGGAGCTAACCACCAGTGTGCTCCGATTCCTGAAGAAGGAAAGTGGGTTAGAGCAACTCAGATTTCTGACATTTCTGGTTTGACTCACGGTATCGGTTGGTGTGCACCGAAACAGGGTGGATGTAAGCTGACTCTGAACGTTAAAGAAGGAATTATCCAGGAAGCACTTGTAGAAACTATCGGTTGCTCCGGTATGACTCACTCTGCTGCGATGGCTTCAGAAATCCTGCCGGGTAAAACACTGTTGGAAGCATTGAACACTGACCTTGTTTGTGACGCTATCAACACTGCAATGCGCGAATTATTCCTGCAGATCGTTTACGGTCGTACACAGTCTGCTTTCTCTGAAGGTGGTCTGCCTGTAGGTGCCGGTTTGGAAGACTTGGGTAAAGGTCTGCGCAGCCAGGTAGGAACCATGTTCGGCACATTGGCCAAAGGTCCTCGTTACTTGGAAATGGCTGAAGGTTACTGTACTCGTATGGCTCTCGATGCTGACGACGAAGTAATCGGTTATGAATTTATCCACTTAGGTAAATTCATGGATATGGTAAAGAAGGGTATGGATGCTAACGAAGCACTGGAAAAAGCCAAAGGCTCTTACGGTCGTTTCAAAGAAGCTGTAAAATATATCGATCCTCGTAATG
>ENA-OPSV01000575-OPSV01000575.1-human-gut-metagenome-genome-assembly--contig:-NODE-575-length-29394-cov-14.647977_pt1 | contig 29394 bp, 54 predicted proteins | sample MGYA00241460_ERZ501912 | MGnify/ENA primary metagenome ERZ501912 (study PRJEB25962, sample SAMEA2042402) | human gut metagenome | biome: human gut; feature: human-associated habitat; material: faeces...
TAACTAGGAAGGAGATATTTAATGGCTTGTAAGAAAAGACGTAAAAGAGGTAAATAGTTAGTTATTAAATTTAAGGGTACTAGAAGGCGTCTCAAGACGGGGTAAATATATTTTATATATAAACTATCCTGTCTTAAACAAACCCTTCTTAAAATTGATTGTAGATACCTTAAGTAAAAGGAGATATATTTATGGGATTATTTAATAAAATTAAAAACTGGTTTATCAAACGTAGGATAGAAAGAATTAAAAGAGACCTACCAAAGTTTAAAAATAAACTAAGAACAGTACTACTTGTAGGATTACAGAAACTAGATACTGATAAGGTTGATAAAGTAGAGACTCAACTTATCATCTTGGGTATTCAAGCAGCTCAATCTTACTTTGGTTGTAATGTATTAGATGATGAGATTAAGAAAACAATAGCAGAAGAAGTAGTAGAAATACTAGGTAAGATAAATCGTAAAGCACAAGATATAGTGGAGGGTTAATAATGGATTATAATGAATTTATTTATGCAATAGAAAATAAACAATTTCCAAGGGAATACTTACGATATGGATGAGCTAACGAGAATAGAAATTATTATCCACCTGATATGTATAAAAATTATCTTCGAGACCCAGTACAACCTATGGTTAATCCTAAAATAAATAAAGCTTATAATGATTATTATACAAGATTTCCTAATGGTACTGATGAACAATTTATGAATTTGTTAAGAAGAAATAATCCTGAATTGGTAAGACAAGCTCAACAATCCATCACTCCAGAAAACTTAGCCCGTATGTCAAGAATTAGAGGAATAGGAAAAACTGCAATAAACATATTGGGTAGAGGACTTAAGGCTATTGCCCCCTTAGGAGACTTTGTATATTACGGAACACTTCCATTAAGAACAGATGAAATATTAAAAGAATATAATATGTATATAGATGAGAATGGAAATATAACAGGTAGGATTTAAATGTCAATAGATATAGACAAACTGGATAAAACAAAAACATATGTAGTACTTGAATGGGGAACATCTAAGATATCTAAACTAATAGACAGGTTTACAAAAGAGTTCTTTCCTGCTGCTAGTTTTAGACCCTCCCACGTACTAGCTCTTGTATATAATAGAGGTTGGTGGATATACGAGAGTCATCTAAAACCAGAACCTAAGTATAAGATACCTAGTGGTACAAGGAAGTATAGATGGAAGATATTTGAGAAAGTATTCCCTAAGATAATATATTCTACTGGTGCTGTGTATCCATTAGAATTAGATGTTAAGCAATTAGAGAATAACTTAGGATTACCTTATGGGGTTAAGGATATTATAGAGTTTGTCAAAGTAGTCCTATCTCCTCATTACGACCAGATGAATAGAAAAGGTATGGTATGTAGTGAGTATATAGCTACTGGATGCGCAGCTATAAGAGAATATTTTAAATCAGCTCCTTATAAAATAACTCCAGCTCATTTCTTTAAATACTTTATAGAAAACAAAATCCACCCAGTATAGGAGGAAGGTATGAAAATAAACAAAGAAGGTTTATCTATAATTAAACAATGTGAAGGTTGTAGGTTAAAAGCTTATTTATGTCCTAGCCTAATACCTACAATCGGCTATGGTCATACTACTGGTGTTAAATTAGGAGACACCATTACACAAGCTGACGCAGATAGATACTTACTTCAAGATATAAAAAGATTTGAACAAGCTGTTTCTGCGTTAGTTAAAGTACCTATTAATGAAAACCAGTTCTCCGCATTAGTATCTTTTGCTTTTAATGTTGGAGTTGGCAATCTTAAATCTTCTACATTACTAAAGAAATTAAACCTTAGAGATTATAAAGCTTGTAGTAATGAATTTGATAGATGGGTATATGGTAGTAATAAAAAACCATTAGAAGGTTTAAAGAAAAGGAGAAAGTTAGAAAGAGAATTATTCAATAAGAGTGTAACCCAGTAATAGCTTAACGATTAATTTTAAGGTATCTACAATACGAATTGACAAGGGTAGGATATGATTAGGATAACTTATACCTAAAAAGTATTTAAGCTGTCTTAAATCTAATCCTAGCCCTTTATGATTTAATAATTTAATAGACAAAAAGAAATCCCCCTCCAAAATGGAAGGGGAATTTTTTATTTATTTAATTTACCTTTCATATCTAAGATAGCTAATGCGATATCTTCTTGTACTCTATTAGGTTGTACTGTTTTATAATCGTACTCAAACTTTTTAGCTAGGTTACCTACTATAACATTAATAGTTAGGATATCATCTTGTAAGCCAGCTGTACAATTACATTTCTGTTTACGTACATAATCTACAATACTCATTACATCTATTCCCATATTTTAATCCTCCTTATATTCTTCTTTAAATAATTTAATTAATCTGTCTTCTCCTATTCTTTTTTTAGCCTTTTCTAAGAAAGAATTATCTGTACTGTAGATATTCAACCCTTTGAGACGATAAGTATAACTAAGTCCTAATTCTTTATTTACAGAGTCAAGGTTAATAGAATATTTCGCTTGACTTCTATCTCTCCAATCAATAGGTTTTACCTTATTTAATTCATCAGCTAAGTCCTGTAGTTCATCTCTAGTAGTTAGATGTTCACCACAAGTAGGTGTATAATTACAATAAAGTTCATCTCCCAATAACCCTCTTACAGGTATATTTACTTCACTACTTGGTAATGAGTTGTATAATTCTGTTAAAGCTCTTACAGTATCTCCATCAATAGTTAAACCAGAAAACTCTGTAAGAACTTTTTTAAGTGATTGTTCTACATCTTCCTTAAATAACATTATTTATCCTCCTTAATAAACTTTACTGTTGCTAAACCTCTAGCTATAAAATCTATTTGCTCTTCTTTTAGAGTATGTTCACCATTCATAATCCAATCAATTGCGTGGAGTATTTCGTGGTAGTAACATTCCTTTTTTTGTTGTTTATGTTGGTCATTTCTTATTTCTATCTTTTGTTCAGGTGGGTTGCAAGCCCCTAAGCATTCTTGGTTATTGACTATAATTATTCTATCATCTTCTATAAAATCTACCTCATATTTATACCCCAGAATTTCTACGTGCTTAATCATTACTCCTCCTTTATAAACTCAGTATAACTAAAACCTTTAGATACTTCTGTAGCACTAGCCATCATTAATCTTGTAAGTGCGTGGGATAGATGGTCATCTTGTTTGTCTCCACTATATAAAGCTAGTAAGTGAAGTAATGCGTGGTTAACGTGTTCTTCTTGTGGAATTAGTCTCCAGTTATTAGGAGCATATCTTGTAGCTCCATACTGTAAAGTCTTGCCAATCATCATTAACCTTTTAGAGAAATCAGGTTCTAGTGTTTCTGACGCTACATACAAATAATTAATATTTAACGTTCTCATATAAGTACATACTTGTCTTATACATAAAAGAATATCACACGCTTCATCCCCTTGTTGCATTATCTTTTTATTGCAGGTTATACTTAGAAAAGCGGGGTCTACTAAATGTAATGCTGCTGGAGCTTTAGATTGTTTACCACCATTCTCATTAGTTACCATCTCTGCGTCTACGCCCATACCTTCAAATAAATTATCCATTACTTTCCCCTAATCTAAATTCCTTTAATAAGTCATCACCCCAAGTACAAGCCCTTAGAAAATTAAACAATCTCTCCTCCATCTGTTCTTTTACAATCAAAGCATTAAATCTATATACTACTTGTGTATCTTTATCTACATACTTAAGTTCATAATAATAATCATCAGCCACCATTAATCCTCCCTATCCTCTGATAGTATATCTATCAAATCTTTTTGTTCTTGTATTTTTCTCATTAACTTCTTACATAAAGATTTATATGTTTTGTTTTCTATCTCAAGCTCTATAACTTTAAAATAGTATTTTAATCTATTCACTCAATACACCTCTTAAACTTTCTAACTGAATACATAGCTGCCTATCTTCTGCATTAACACAGTTAGGATATAATGTCTTAATAGATAACTCATCTCCTATTACCCAAGCTACTGGTATAAAAGCTACTGGTATAAAAGCTACTATAGCAAATCCTAATAAAAATTTTAATCCTTCTGTCATTTCTTTACTCCTATTGTTTTTAAATAAATACTTAACATATATCTCTTTAATAATTTATTGTTTACGTATTTATAACGACTATTAAACATAATATTACTAAATAAATATTGATAAAGATTATATAAATCATATCCTTTATATATCCTTCTTTTTATCACTAGGTAAATTCTCCCAACATTCCTGACAAATAAACATATAAGGTGTTTCGTATCCACTAACAAATTCTGTTTTAAGTTTATATCCTGCCATCTTCATATCTTCTAAACACATATTACATCTATGGGGGTATTTAGATTTCTCATACATATCTTTTGTTCTCTTGATACCTATGATATCTAGTGCCTTAGCAAACATTTCATCTTCTACCATATATAAACCTCCTTAATATTACTGTTGTTATACTTGTAATTAAAATAAATTCTACCATTACTTATTCTCTAACTTCTTTATTATCTCCTTTAATACTACCTTCTTAAACTGGCTCATATCACTTCTATTATCTATATCATATACGAATATATCCACTCTTGGATTGTCAACTTCTATACTACCAGAAGTATATACAACGAAAGGAATGTTTTTTGAATTATCATCTGGTAAATGTCCTAGCTCTACCATAGCGTCCTCAAAAAACTTCTGATGGATTGCCAGTATATTGCCTATATCGTGCCTTCTTTTATCCCCTTTATGAACTTTGTAAACTATCATAACCTTATTGTATACTGGTTTATCTTTTAATTGTTCAGCTATTAATTCTTTATATCTTATCTTAGCTGTGTTTAGTAGCCTGAAATGAAAGTTACGATACTGATTTGTATTTAGAATAAATTTAACATCTTTATCTTTCTTCTTAGAGTGGGCTACTACTATCTCTAATGGTGATTGTATTTTGTACATTACCCCTCCTTATTAATCTTTGTAAAATGTTTGAAAATCTATATTCATTTTATAATTATTTTCTACCATTGTCTTATCTGCAAAATTCACAAAAGTATCGAATAAGTGATTTAGAGTTGTAGTTTGTTTCAGGTAATTCTTGAATGCCTTCTTAAATGTTTTGCTTTCCTGTACCATAAATTCTTGAATAGCTTCTTGTGCTGTCTTTCTTATTGCATTATTAAGCAGCACATCTATGTATGTATATTTTTTATCCCAATTAGAGCAATTAGTATTTCCTTTTATATCACACTTTTCATTCAATGCTATCTCTATAAGTTGCTGCATATACTCTTTAATATCACCCATATTATCTAGTATAGCTTGCTTCATTTGTGCTTCAACAATCGGTTTGATTAAATTTTTATCTATATTCATTGATACAATATTTTCACTCATTATTCACCTTCACTTTCTTCTAATTGTTTTCTAACTTCCTTCATAATCATCTCTGCTGTTAGCTCTGCTACTGCATAAGGACTTTTCTTTATTTGTTTTTTAATGGAGTCAGGGTTTTTAACTTTCCAATCTACAGATAAACCTTCTATTATATAAGGAAATACTACTGTGATTACATGGGAAGTGTCCTCTATATAATAATCAACCATAGCTCCTCTTAGTCTATAATCCTCACATCTACATAATTGAGAATATAACAGTTGTTTTAGTATAATAAACTCTTTACCTAACTTAGGAGCTACAACATCTTTAGTTTCTTTCTTGAATAATGATTTAATATTCTCTAACATATCTACTCCTCTAACAATACACATTTAATTTTACCATCAACAATCGGTATTGGTGTTACCGCAAAACTATCCTTCTCGACATATCCATATAAGAAAGCTTGCTGCCAATTAGGGGATTTGACATACTCAGGGTCGAGCCTACATAAACAACCACTTTCATACCAAGCTAGATATCTTTCTGGGGTACGGTAATAATAACAACCTAAACGATGAGTGTTTTGTGTAACAAGTGTTTTACCTTTACTTCTAATTATTAAAGTTCCGTTATCTACCGATACACAACTTACTCGTCCTTTATATGGAACTATTTGAATATTATCTCTAGTAATGCAAGTTAAAGGGTTCGTATTAACTGTCAATATAGAGTGGCTAATCCTTTTTAATTGGCTGCTTCTAATCCCATTCTTACTAAATATTTCTTGCAACAAATCTACCTCGGTAGTTTTCTTACTGCTTATTTGGTAGCTATTTTTAGCGTCTTTATTTTTATTACCATCAGTAAGAGAATATTCATCGAGTATAATCAACGCTTGCTCTTGATTTACATCCCTTAGAATAGTTGGCAAATGTTTACCAGTAGGGAAATAAGTGTTTATAATGGGCTTTGCATATTTAGATTTAATCCTAATCTTTGTGGTACCTATTTTAGTTTTTGCTTCGCTATATTCATAACCCAGCTCAGTCAATAATGCTTTTAGGTGGGTTATTTTTCTTTCCTTTTTTAAATGAAATCTTATTCCGTTATCTTCGATACTACCATCTGCTGAAATATTGACTAATAAACGTATAAAAGCTTCTGATAAATCTATTCCTTTTGTTTCATTCTTTAATGCCCCACACATAAACTTATAACGTTTACTAGTAGTTGCAAGATACTTAGCGTCAAACTCCTCTAGTTTATTATTATTCTGATTAAAACCTAATAATCCGTGCTTATCAGTAACCATTACATCAACAACTGTAGATTTTATATGGTACAGTTCTTTATAATTATCATAAACAAACTTGTCATTTACTTTGTTAAATTCAAAGGCTTGAGTATCTTTATTGATAGTCCCTACAGTATCTCCAACATTAACATCAATAATAGGTATCCATCCAGTTGGTGTTAATACTTCAACATCTTCTGAAAAACAATGCCCTGAGATACCAGATGTATCGTGTTTTTCTAACTCTCCACGTGCCGTATATGCTGAAAATTTCCTAACCATATCACCGTGAATTATTTTAAGAGGGCCTAATCTAAACTCATCCCTATAAAAGTCTATATCATATTCATTTAAATTCAAAATCCTATCAATCTTTAAAGCATTCAAACTATACAGCTCAGGATGTTTTTTTAGATATCTTTCAAGTCTGTCTGAGTCGTGATTTCCACCTATAAATATTATTCTACCACTGTGACGCTTTCTTAGTTGGCTAAAGAATTTGTTAGCCATATCTATCTCCTTCTGTAAGCTATTAATTCTAGCAGGGTCTTTATCAAAAGAACTTACATCATAGAAATCTAATATATCTCCGTTAAGAATTATTGTATCAACTGGGTGCTGTTCTAAGAATTTATATACTGCCTTGATTGCTTTATCATCCTGATAAGGGAAGTGTATATCACTCAGAACTACAAATTTATTTTTCATTATTCAATCTCCTATTAGTTCCACCTCCTATATCGGTAAGCTCTATAAAATATTTATTGGTATTAATTATTATCTGTTTATCTGTCATTGTTTATATCCTTTTCATCTTGTAAATCCTTTAAGGTTAATTGGCTTCTTTGTCTATTTATAAGTGGACAGTTCGGGTTTAAGCAGTAGAAGCAATCACCCTCTGGCACCGTACACTCACTTATTTTGATGTTATCATCATTCATTCTGCACCTCTTTCAAACCACCTTTCTCAGTACCTATACCACAAGTAAAATACTTACCAGTGCACTTTCCAAACGGGCATTCAGAGCAGTCATTATATTCCACACAAATTTTATATTCAAAATCATCCATTATCTGTTTATCTGTCATATAACCTCCTATTAGTTTCATCAAATATATCTTTCCAGTAAGGGTCTAGTTCTACTGGGGTATAACATTTAGCTATACCTTCTCTACATTTACTAGGGTAAAATCCTAACTTAAATTCCCCTAAACATTGAACTACTCTATAATATTCTGGTGGTTTACTAGGATAAACCCAAGTCTCGGAGTAAAAATATTTACATTTTCTCATTCTTTAACCTCCATAAACTCTATAACGCTACCATTAAAGTAATAAGGTATAACTCTACAAGCACCTTCTCTATTCTTTAGTACAATGACTTCTGCTGTACCTTTGTTATGTGGGTTATATATCTCGTCTCTATATAAACCTATTACTACATCAGCGTCTTGTTCTAAGTCTCCACTCTCCTTTAAATCAGATAGGATAGGTCTCTTATCTGGTCTAGCTTCTAATGCTCGGGATAATTGTGCTAGTGCTATAATAGGTACATCATACTTTAAAGCTAAACGTTTTAGACCTGTTGATATCTCCCCTATTTTCTCCCTCTTATCTTGTTGGTATCTATTATCTGATTGCATTAATTGGATATAATCTATAACAACTAAATCACAACTCCCCTTGTCCTGTTGTATTTTAATTATATTTTTCTCTACTGTTGATAGAGTACACTTAGTATTATCATCTATAAATAAATTTAAATTAGTTATACTATCACCAACACTGGCTATTTTGTCAAACAATATATCATCTTTAACGTTAGCATTACTAATCATATCGTTATTAATCTTAGCTCTCCTGAATACACTACGCTTAGTATATTGCGATACCTTCATCTCTAAAGAATGGAATAATACATTATGGTCTTGTGCTACATATTCTGCTATCTGTTGTACTATTGATGATTTGCCCAACCTCGGTCTTGCTCCTATGATGTATAGTCTACCCTTACATAATCCTGAAATGGTTTTGTCTAGCTTAGGAAATCCGGTAGAGAGACCAAAGATTTTATCTTTAGAGTATACAACCTTCTCAACCTCATCTATAACATCCATAAATCCTGACGCTAAACTATTAAGATTAGTAGTAGTTTTAGATAATAGTTTAGTAGTGATTGTATTTTCTATATATTTCAATACATCATCTACGTCTTCTTGTTTTTCTAATAATCCTTCACATTCCTTTAAGATAGCACTAAGAAATCTTTTCTTGCTGTACTTAATTATAATCTTAATTAATTGTTTATAGTTAGCTACAGTAATTAGGTTATCAATTAATTCTTGTAACTTTTCCTTACCGCCTGATTGTTCTAACTGTTCGGAAAATCTTAATTGTTCAGTAAGAGTAACTATATCTACTTGTTTACCCTTCTTTGCAAGGACTTGTATATTTTCAAATATAATTCTTAACTGTCGGTCAAAGAAGTCTTGTGAAGATAGTTCATTGACTATTATACCTAGCTTCTCTTGTGAGGTTAAGCATATAGCTATTATATTTTCTTCTGCTTCTTTATTATATAGTTCATCTATTTCCATATTAATATTCCCAGTTTGTTTTTCTAATAGTTTGTTTAATATATCTACCAAAATGTTTACAAATATTAATAAAGTTAATCAGTTGGATTAAGAATGTTCTTTTATCAGCAAACTTAAACTCAACACTTTCACATAATAATTGTGAAATTGTAAATTTAACACCACATATTTTCGGTAAAGAAAGTTCAAATAACTTTATAAAATTGTTATTGTTATCTTCAAAGTCGGGATATATTTCAATGTCATTTAATTCATAGTCTTGTATTATTTCGGGTTTAACTCCGCAAACATTACATAGCTGCTGTGATAGGTTAATCATTATCTATTCTCCTATAATTAAATTAGGATACTGTACTAATAAGAACTCTACTTCTGGATTGTTTATTCTAAGGGGGCTAGGAAGCTCATTAATGTATCTTTGTGCTTGTTCCTCATTACTTATATCCTGAAAACATAAAGTCTCGTTTACGGGGCTTGTAGCAGCCTGAGGATTTTCTTCTTCAAACCTTTTAGCAACCCAACCTTTAGTTAGTCTATAGTAATGAGAAATTTTATTATATTCTTTTAATCTTTGTCTGGCTACCAACTCATACGGAGCCTTTTCTTCTAGGTAAACTATGTAATCATATAGTATCTCTACTGTACGGTGGAAATATAAATCACCTAGTTCTTCTAGTATCCTTTGATATTCCTTAGAGGTAAGTCTTACCTTCCCATTCACATCCTGAATACCTTGTCGGTTAAACTTTAAACATCTAGCTCTATGGATATCAAATCTTTCTAGTAATATCTGGTATGCTTCTTTAGCATTCTTTTCTGATAAGGTACTAACATAAGCTATTAATGTTTCTTTAGCTGTTAGTTTAGCTGGCTTAATCTTTTTCATATTCTATTATTCCTATATCATCTTGTATTTCTATTACTTCTAATATCTTTTCTATTGTAGTACCATCATCCTGTTCTACCCATACATTATCTCCAACCTTAACAAAGAACTCATCAGGATAACAAACTTCTACTGTTTTATCTTCTACTTCAAACCATTCATCATCCATCATTCCTTCTATTGGGGCTGGGGAACTGTGAAGATAACCATATCCTGTTACTAAAGTATTAATTGTTTCAGTTTTATTATTGGATAGTTCAGCTATTAAGGTTGCTGAACCCTTTATCTTAACATAATTTCTACTCATCGTTACCGCCTTTTAATTTATTTATAATATCTAAGATATCGTCTAGCGAGTCATATCTTAATTCAGTTCCATCTGCAAATATATGTACATCCTCTAAACAAATTCTCTCAATCTCATCAAGAGCCTTGAGGTAGCGACCAGACGTTAGAAATAATGCAGCATTTCTTTTTTCTTTATTACTTATAATATCTCTAAGTGTTTTTAATTCTGTTGTGTAATAATTATAATCTTCGTCCACTTGATTTTTTAGTTTCTCGCACTCCTGCTTAAGTTCATCAACTTCTTTCATTAACTTATTGATAATCTTTTCATTACTCAACAGTTCTTTTTCTTTTTGTTCACATTCCTGTGTCTTGCGGGCGAGTTGTTTGTAGTAGCAGTTAGGGTTATCTTCACAGCCCAAATCTTCGCCGTCATTTATATGGCAGTATGGTTCAACATCAGGCTCAAAATCACACCACGTACAACCTGTAATATTCACTCCGTCAATTATTATTTCTTGTTTTTCTGTCATTCTAATTTCCTTTCGCTTAGTCGATTATGTCGAGAATAGTTTTTGCAATTCTTCTAACATAATCTTCACCATCCAGAATTTGTGAACAAATTCCAGCAATATCACTTAGTTTGTTTTCAAGCTTTCTGTTCTCTGTAGTTAGTCTTATAGACTTTTTCGCAAGCTCGGCTATTTGTTTTGTGTCTAAGCCTTTAAAGTATTCATCCTCGAAGGGTTCAAGGGCTTGCTTGTAGCGGTTTATCTCTTTTAGGTTATCTAAAAATATATTCTGATAGCAATTATATTTATCATTATGTTTGCAATAATCACAATCATCGCCTATACCTTCTTTTTCTGATATATATTTTTTCAGCTCCTCGCATTCTGCTATCCTGCGTTGGAGTTGTTTGTAGCAGCAGTTTGGGCTTTGTTCACATATCCATGCACTATTCCAAGCCAACGCGATACAGTTATATTTTCCTAACTTGGGGTAGTAACCACTACACCCGCTAACATCCACGCCGTTTATTATTATCTGTTCTTTATCTGTCATACATCACCTCTATCTTTCTAATATTCTTTACTCTACTAATTGTACTAGGATGGGTTAGTGTTTGTTTACCTATAAATTTTTCAGGTACTATTCTTAATAACCCTTCATCTAATTTACTAGGATGACCTTTTGATAATAAAAGATGTATTGCTAATGTATCTGCTTCTATCTCATTATATACCTTATGATTTTTAAATTCCCACATAGATATAGGTAATCTTTTATTTAATAACTCTCTTGTACGTTGAGGATGTTGAAGTAGTATATGTGCTAGTTCGTGATATAAGATACTTCTTAATTCATCCTTAGATAATCTTTCAAGTATTCCTGTATAGATAAAGATAGTTACTCCATCTGTATAAGCATTAAGTTCATTTCCTTTTATTGTTTTAAATAAACATACTCTTTGATTTTCTATACAAGTATTACTAACATCCTTTAATACTTGTATTTGTTCTTCTTCTGTAGCACTGAATGCTGTTAGTGTAACAGAAAAAGATAATATAAATCCTATTAATAATGCTTTTAATAATCTACTTATCATAACATATCCTCTGTATCTACTGGGTTTAAACCATTCCCATTCTTGTAATACTTCATCCAATCTTCTTTATAAATTAAATCTACTTGTGTTATTCTTTCACTACAATTATATTTCTTATTATATATACTATCTGTTCTACCTACTATAAATATATTATCACCTACATCTATTTCAGCTAGTACATAATTAATTAGTTGTCCTTTAATAAAACATCTTACTGTTGCGTCTGTTAGTTTAATTCCTGATGGACTTGTAGTATGACGTACCATTATCTTTGTTTTACCAGTGATAATCATAAAAGGTCTCTCATTCATTGAAAAGTCTGTTATTTCTTTTACAGTTAAATGGAGGTATTCGTTGCTCCCTTGACTTATGTACATTATATTCATCCTCCTCTATATCGTATATACACATTGAAATACCACCAACAATAACTCTTTTATTGCAATAATAACATTTATTTTCCACTATTATATCTCCTGTATATTAAACTTATCTCTAAGATACTTACACCCTTCATCTACACTCCGCAAATAATACGGAGTACCCATTATGTATTGAATTGCTTTTTGTCTATCTTCTATTATCTTATAATCCACTTGCGTTGCAGCTCTGATAATGTTATCAGTATATTCAGATATCCTTTCCTTCATAGCTAGGTTGATACCCCATTCTTTTAGTTTTTTATATGGGTTCTTGAATGTTCTACCTGTCTTAGCTATAAGTTTATCCAACAATACGCAAGCATTACTTGTAATCTCAAACCCATATTCTTTAATCAAACCATTATATTGTTTATTAGTAATCATAAAGTTTTCAAACTTCGTATATCCTGTTGTAAGTTTTATTTGCTTGTATTCTTTTAGTTGCTCTTTAGTTAGTGACTTAATTGCTATCTTTTCTTTTCTTTCAAGATGGTTAAGTATCTCATTAAGATTATTAAACACAATCATCAACATATATCTATTGACTAGGAGTTCGTGTACGATGTTTATTCTAGTATATAGTTCTTTATATCCATTACTCATCTAATATAACCTTTGTTCCTTTAACTATTATCTTGCCTTCTTTTTTTTGTATCTCTATCAATCCCATCTTCTGTAGTTTATTTAATGCTTTCCATAATCCTGATTTACTTTCATATCCAAAGCAATCATAGTCTGTTGAATAACCAGTAAATGCTACATAATCTATTACTCCATAGTACACATCTATAAACTCTGCTAATAGTTGCTCATATAACCTTAATAATCTAGGTCGTTTAGTTAGTTCTATAAACTTTAGTATTGGTAACTCTATTGCACTGTACATAATATTTTCCTTGCTACTTTTTGTATAAACTCTTTTGCTCTATCTTCTGATACTTCTATATACTTTGTGGGTTTATCATCCACTATTAAGGAAAAGGTTTTTGTATAGGTATCATAACTTAATAACTTATAATCATTAGCCATCCAACAAGTTACATAAAAGTTTACATCATTTATTCCGTATAAATTAAATCTCATTTGAAGTTTCCTCCTTTTTACTGTACGGTAAACTTTGTATCAGATTGTTACCCTTGAAGCTCTTTTATTACCGAGCGGTAAAAGAAAATAGGCTGGTCTTATGGACTGTTTCCTGCCAGCCCTTACCTTCCTCCCTCTTATTTAATTATCAATCCATACACTAACTCATCATACAACTTCGGATTATTATTCTTATCTAAGTAAACTAAGTTTTCTTTCATTGTACCTTCGTGTTGAAATCCTAAGTCTTTAAGTAGTTTAATTATTCCGTATCCACATTGAGGTACTGTTACAATAAACTTCCTGATATTAAAATTAAGTATAGCATAATCCTTAAAGTATTTCATTATCTCTCTTGATTGTTTACCCCAGAATTGTTTAGGTATTATAGCGTGTACTTTGCAAGTTATTACTTGACCTTTATATTTCCACATATCACCTAGTGAGAATACTCCACATATATTATTATCTTTATTTAATACAACAAACACATTAGTAGAACGTATTAAATCTTCAAGGTAATTTCCTAGTGTTACTCCACTATCCTGACAAGTTAGGTCTAGTATCTTATTCCTTTGCTCATCATATATATTATAGATAGCTTCTATCTCTTTTTGATAAGCTCTATCCCATTTAATAGGTACTACTGTGTATTCTGAAATTAAACTTTCCATTTATTACTTCCCTTTTCTAGTCATAGCAAAGCTTGTCGTCCACCCACCGAGCGCAAATGTAAAGTCTGCAGGGTCTAATCCTCTAGCTTTAATTGCTTCTGTAAACATTAGATATACATCTATTCTTTCATTAATAAATTCTTCTGGAGTAGGTAGTGGAGGTGGTGGAGTTTGTTGTTGATATCCTCCCTGTTGTTGGTATCCACCTTGCTGTTGTTGATAACCTGCTTGTTGTCCATAACCTTGATTGTTTTTTCTGTAACCGTATGCCATTACTTGTCCTCCTTTGTTTCTTTAATTAGTTTGTTTAACTTCTCTATATTCTTTATGTGCCGTTTGATTAAGTAATCTATAAAATTTATTACATCTGGGTTACCTTTTATATCGACACTATAATAAAACTCTACGGTAAAAGCTGGTTCGTATTCATATACAACGTGTTCATTGTACTTACTTTTATACAATTCTCTATACTCAATATTACATTCATCTAATAAATGGGTAATAAAGGTTTTATATACTGGTTCGTAATCACCAAGATGGTATTTATATTCTTTTTCCTTCTTAGCCATTGGGCAACTCCTGATATTCTTTATAGTTTACTAGTCCTGTTTGTTGATTGTATTTATTATACCCTATAATAGTTGCAAGTATTCTATTCTTTTCAAAGTCTGTTTCTTCCAATCCATTATCAAGGTATAATTGCTTTACTGATTGGTAGGTTAATATCTTTTCCTCACATACTTTATCAAACTTCTTTTCTCCAAAGTTAGGAATACCTTTATATCCATCACAAGTATCACCTGTTAGTATCTGTTTAAATAAGAATAGTTGTGCTTCTTCTGGTGGTATAACTTCATAGTTATTATTGTTGTTCAAATCTCTAAACACATTACAAGGGAATGAATAGAAATCTTTATCAACTGTGACAAGTATTTTCTTTTGTCCTTGATGGAAGGATGGGTCCTCAAACATAACCCTACAAGTATCATCACTCTCAAGATTAGGTAGAGCTATTAAATCAAAGTTCTTTGCTACTAACTCTCTTAACTTGTACCATATATCAGGTTTAGCTGGTCTGTTAGATTTATAATCAGGGTATAATTGCTTCCTGAAATTATCCTTATCTGATACTACTAAATAGAATTCATTAGTTAGTAATGTATTGCATAATCTATCTATCTCACCATCAAGAAAGTCTAAGCTTTTATCTAAGTCAAATACTTCTGTATAGATGTTCTTTTCAAGATGAAATAAAACCTTGCTTGCTGTCATAGCTTTATAGATATAACTATCAAAGTCTATTATTAATACTGGTGAATTATAATTCATTTTATCCTACCTTCCTTAGAATTACATTAGGAGTTTTCTTTGGTTTAAAATTTCTATTCTTAATACTTCTCTTAACAGAATTAATAAACTGTTTTCTAATATAATCAAATTCTCTTGTAGTAAATTCTGTGCGTTGTTCTATTTCTTTTGGAGTATATCCTTCAACAAAATTCATCTTTAATAATTCTTTTTCATTTTCACTAGATATATACTCACTATCAATCAATTCTAATACTAGCTTCTTAATATAATCAACATCTTTTAATTGAGTAGTATCTTCAAGACTTAATTCAATCTCATCTACATTAAGGGAAGAATTAATAAGTAATTGTTCTTTGTTTAATTTTCTTTTTAATTCTCTTTTTAATCTAGGGAATAGATATGTAGTTAACTTGCAAGGTTTACCTGATGTAATCCATCTTTGAGTTTCAATTAATAACAACTCATATAATATACTCTGTTTATCTTCAAAAGATAATCCTGAAAAATTTCTTACACTTTTTAATACCTTGTAAATAAATCCTTTTTCATTTTTTAATATCTTTAATACTTCTGTATTACGTTCTTTAATTGTATTATTCATTAATACCTCCATATTTATATTATACCCTAAACAGAATATATTATAACAACTTTCAATTTATATCTTTACATATTGTTACAAACTAATTCTTGTGCGCTGCTTATCCTTAATAACTTAACTAATTCCCAATATTGTTTATCTTCAAACAAACCTATGTCAATCATTTCACCATTAAATCTAGTTATACCTTCCATAGTAGCTCCGCAATCTAGCATATATTTAATCGCTTGCATATCTTTATTATAAATAACTAACAAACTTCTCATTGTACCTCCATTAATAATTATTTACCATCCATATATTTGTTTTACGTATCTTCTTAAACTTCTTGTGTATCTATTTAATGTTGCTTTACTTATAGGTTCATTGTTATAAATCTTATCAAATAGTTTTTCAATATCAACATCAGGTCTAACTTCTCTAAACATTATATTATTAGTACTATCGTGATGGCTTGCTTTTTTATACACATTAAACCCGTCATAATATAAATGGTTGAAGTCTTTATTACCACAATATAATATTTCTTTTAGGTTATTCTTATCTAGTATCTTATATCCTGAACTTTTTCCATTCCATAAACCCATACTAGCAATAGCTATAATTTCACCTTCTGTATCGACATTAAGGTCACGTAACCCTTCATCATAACTATATTCTATATCATTATATATATACTCCCATACATCTTTATCAGGTATATTTCCATCTTCATAGTCATACATTTCTATCATACATTTTTTTATCCCATCAAAATCATATTCAGCAGGGTTATCATTTATTATAGTTCTAATTGTCATATTATACCTCTATTATGTTTCCATTTATACTGATTTATATTTTATTTATATCCTTGTAATCCTTTAGTCTTGCGTATATCCTAAGGCTTCGATTACCGTTTCCATTGGTACATATCCATCTAGGAATAACTGAAATAAATCATCAATCAATATGTCTTTGTTGTCTAGTCTATATTTTATTTCACTATCATAATTATTGCAATCAAGTTTTAAAAAATTATCTTCTAATGCCATTGCTATACCTCCATATCTTTAAAAGTTTCTACTAATGGTAATGCATATTTAATCGCCTTAACATATTCTTTTCTTATGTCTTTTCTATGTTTATAAGTACACCCCCAATCTAATACTTTACTATATTCTTTTACTGGTTTTGTATTTACTCCTAACTCAACTAGAGTTAGATATAAGTCATAGTCATAACAATCCAAACATCCATACTCGTATATCACTTGTGCAACATTTCGACCAAACTCTTTTTTGTAACGTCTTATTTCATCTATTCCCATATGTTCAATTATATCTTTCGCAAATTGCAATCTTACTTTATAATTCTTTGTTGTCACTGTACTCATATTCATTTTACCTCCGTATTATTCTTATGCCCGTTTATTATACTTGTCTAACATATTTGTTACATATCTTTACATAAAACTAGCTTGTATTAATTCTTTAGTAACAAGGATAGACTTCTGATTGAGTTTAGATTTTAATACAAAACAATTATTATCTATATACACATCATCTATATCGCAATTACAATCAGTTATTATAGTGACAACAAACCTTTTTTCAAAAGTCTTTACACCGTCTTTATTTGTAAATCTGCCATAAGCCTTTGATATTGTATAATCTTCAAATAAATTATCTATAACACTAATAATTTGAGCGTCTAATAATTCTTGTTTTAAAGTATCCTTATCGTTACAACCGATATAGTAAGTTATTTTGTACATAATTAAACCTCCATTTATTTACAATTATATTAATTTGGCTTTATAAAAATCTATTAAATAATCAATCCAATTTTCATCACAATGAACAATATAATTTACGCGCTTATAATTATTGTTAGTCTGTTCAATAGCTTTATTTATGCATTTTGATATATCATAATCCTTATGGGCATAGATTTCACCGTTGCTATTATTGATATATATATAACAGCTTGTATAGTTTGAATTCATTTATTAAACCTCACTTGTTTTATTCTATCATCCTTATATTATTATTATTCCACAAACAAAATATCTCTAACATCTATCTAACAATATTGTTACAATTCTTAATAAACCATTAAAACCATTAGACCATTAAGGTAAGAGAAAAGAGAAGACCATTAGGGAATATTCCTTTCTTTCTTTTATATATTTTCTTTCTTTCCTTAAAGGGTAAAGGGATAAGATAAGAATTCCGGATAAAGGGTTAAGGAATTAAGGAATTAATAAACTACTTTATCAATAGTATATAAAGTAGTTGTATTATAAACTCTACTATTAAAGTTTATAATACTTCTTTTGTTATAAAGATATATTGATATAATTAAAAATCAATATTTACTTTTCTTATTTAAAGTTTAGTTTAATATATCTTATCTTACTTTAAGTATAGTTTAATGGATTTTATTTATTGTTATCCTCTACTTTTTGTTCTCTACTTTTATTTTCAGTTTTAACTCTTACTTTTAAGCTAGAAAAATTAAACCACCCCCTAGAGCGTCGATTGAAGCTCTTGAGAAAATATTTTGTATTGGGATGGTACCTACCGCAATTGTTAGACCAACTAAAAGACGCTTAGTGAGCTTAATACCTACCCCTATACAACCATTAACCATCCTCTAAGAGGTGAATAACCGATACCTGAAAATGGTAGATATATTGAGTTTAGAATTAATCTTTCAAAAGAAAATAACCCCCTATATATACTTTAGTATATACAACTCCCCCTAAAAGAAAATATTTTCTTAATAAGAAAAAGTGACGAAAATGTTTTTAAATATGGTATAATATAAGTAGGGAAGGGGATAAGTAAATGAGTTTAGAGAAAGAATTAGATATCGTAGATGAGATGAAAGAGATTAGAAAGAACGCAAAAAAGTTCGGTATTGAATTAGAATTAGTAAAAGATAGTATTTTATTTGATGAAGATGTATTAGATGTAATTGTTATTAATGTGAGTAAAGGAAATAATACTTTAACAGAAGTGGCCGTACCAAGTGAAGTAAGTAAAGATGATATTATCCTAACAGTAAGAGAATTATTAATGATTATGGTGGATGAGGAAGTATTTAATAAAGCGGTTACTAAGGAGGTAGGAGATGTACATAGAGGAATATTTAAGAAATAGATTACTCTACAATAATACAAAGAACTATAAGACTTTATGTAGAGTAGCTAAGTGGGTAGAGAGTTCTGGTGATTGTGAAGTATATGTATATGAAGATTTTAATGAAGATAGTAGAACAAATAAACAATTCTATAGAATAGATATTATAGGTAATGATAAAGAAATATATACTAGAGCTAATATAATATTTGGATGGTTAGTAGCCCACTTTGTGGAAGATATGAAGAGAGTAAGAGAGAATGTCGAAGCACGAGCTTAACTTTACAGATGAGAATTTATTTAACTGGATAGATTTATTTGTAGATATAAACTATATCAAATCAAGAAAACGTCTCTCCCCTCAAAGGTTAAAAGAATTGTTAAAGAAGAATATAATGAAGTCTGGTGAATAGGTATATTCCCATTACTACATAAGGATTTAAGACGTTTGATATAATCAAATTTTAAATAACTAAAAGGTAGTTAAAATAGACTTCAAGCCTTATGTAGTATGAGAGAGAGCTAATTTTTTTAAAAAGGCGGATGTGGTATAATTATAATAGAAGTAAAATTCTCAAAATACCTTTCCTCCTTTATGGTAGATAATGACTAGTTAAGGTTAGAGAATTATCCTTAACTTTTTCTTTTTTTTAGGAGTATTTATGATAGATGCGACCCATCAAAAGTTCATAGACTTTTATCTTCAATCCTATAGCCCAGAGCTTGCAGCAATTAAAGCAGGTTATCCAAAAGAGGAAGCTTTAAGTATAGGGATTGACCTACTGGCTAATGATGAGATAGCGGAAGCAATATCAGTAAGAGAAGCTCAACTTGATAAAGCAGCAGCTAATATGAAGATGACAAAAGAAAAACTCCTAAGGACTTTATACTACCAATATTCACAAGCGGTTAAGTTTAACAAGACTACAGACGCTCTGAATATTTTGGAAAGGTTAGCTAAGTGGAGTGGGTTACAACCTGATGAGTTGGTTATTAACCCCGTTAATCTGGTTATTAATAATGTAGAGGAAGGTAAGATATAAAGCGTTTAACCGCCACAGGGCTCTTAAAAATCCGCAATTGAGATGAGTGGTCTACACGGTGACTAGGGACTGAGGTAGCTAGGAGAGATAGGGTACTAAGGGTTTTTGGACTGTCAGGAGAGACTGAACCTATCCCCTGTACAGGGTAAGACATAAAGGAGTAAAGGTGGCAGAGTATATTATAAACTCAAAGAAATATGGTAAGCGGATAGTTCTACTTGATGATGAAGATTACGAAAGAGTAATAAAAGAAAAGTATTCATTATCAGTAACTTATGATAAAACTATTAATGGATTTTATGTAGCATTTACGGCAAAACCTAAAAATAGTTCTTCAAGATTACTTCATAGATACTTAATGAAACCTAAAAAAGGTATGACAGTAGACCACCTCAACAGAAATCCACTTGATAATCGCAGATGTAATTTAAGAGTATGTACACAGTTTGAAAATAATCAAAATCAAAAAGCTAATACATCAGGTAAAGTAGGAGTAAGCTACTCAAAGGCAGATAAGAGATATGTAGCTTATATAAGAGTAAATGGAAAACAGATACGTTTAGGAGCTTTTAAAACGTTTGAGGAAGCTGTTAAATGTAGAATACAAGCAGAGGAAAAATATTTCCCTAACTCTAAGGAGGTGAGGTTTGATAGATGAGTTATGTTGTTAATTTATTACCAGCACAAAAAGAGTTTTGGGAGATACCCCATAACTACGACAGAGACGTGGCTCTCTATCAATGACCGTGGGGGTTTCGGTAGCGGGAAAACTTTTTGTGGAAGCCTTCTAGGTATAACACTCGCTCTAAAGTATGCTGGTATTAAGGGATTAGTCGGAGCACAAACATTACCTCTATTAAGAGATACAACACTAGCTACATATATTGAACACTTAGATAAGTTAGGATGTCCTTATACTTATCTAAAAAGTGAAAATAAATTAGTATTCCCTAATAAATCTGAAATACTATTCAGGTTCTTAGAGGAAGATAGCAAACTTAAATCTTTAAACTTAGGTTTTATTGAGATTGAAGAAATGAGTGATACCCCTGAAAGTACATTCAGGATGTTGTTATCACGTCTACGTCAAGAGAAGAAACCTGAATGGGGGAAAGATTTTAAGTATAGATTATTTGGTCACACAAACCCCCAACAATCTTTAGGATGGATATATGAGTATTTTAAGAAAAACCCACAACCTAATTATAGACGTATTATTGCTTCCACCGCTCAAAACATATATTTACCTGCAGGGTATCTTCAATCGCTAAAAGAGGTTTACTCTGATGAGTATTATAGAATAAATGTTTTAGGTGAGGATTGTAGCGAAACAGATACGTTAGTTACAAAAGGTTTCAACAAAGAAGTTCAAGTCCGTAGTGATTTAAAACTAGACAAGAGTTTACCAATCCATATTACCTGCGACTTTAACGTAGACCCTATGTGTTGGTATATAGCTCAAATTAAAGATGGTAATATATATTATCTTTATGAGGTTGTTAGAGAAAACACCACTACAGACGCTACAGCACAGGACGTAGCTGAACTACTTTATGATTGTAAACATTTACCAATAGAGATAAACGGAGACGCTTCTGGAGACTTTAGAACTACTAAAGGTGTTGACTATGTTTACTTACGTAATAACTTAGAACGTAATGGTTTTAAGAATGTTAGTTTAAAAGTAACCCATAAGAACCCTCCGATTGAATACAGGATATCTTGTTGGAATAATATGATTAAAGGTGCTGGTGATACCCACCATATCTTTATTCACGAACAATGTAAATATTTAATTTACAATATTGAGAACCTAGAAGTTCAAGCTGGTACAAGCAAACCTAAGTTACCAACTGCTTCAAGGATTAAGAGCGATAGCAAGGCTAAGTTCTTAGGACACCCCATAGACGCTGCAAGTTATTTGGTATGTTTATATTTTCCAGTTAAACGTATGACAGTAGATAACTTCAAAGAACAATCAAATAATATGGGTGTTGATATATTTGGTGGTAAGTACGATAAAAGATTAATATAGGAGACAAAACCTTGGTGAGTTTTTTTTATAAGGCAAATAGGAAAGTAAGATTAACTCCTGAAAAGAGAGATACGATATCAAGTGAAATTAATAACCTTTTTAAATCTTACTATACTGATTTAGAAGTACCGAAGGATGAGACAGCAGCTCTACTTAATGAGTTGTATCCTTCTTTGAAAACTAATTCAGATAAGATTAATAAGATACCTAGTATCTATGAACAATATAAAACTTATATGAGTGCTTTACACAGAGCTTGCTATCCTAGCTTAGAAGCTATCGTAGATATTAGAGGTTTAGACTTAAGAAGTAACGATTTAGCAGGTACTTACAAAGCAAGTCTTATCTATGATTGGTATAATATAGATTTAATCTCAACACTAGATAAAGTGCTTGATGATTGGGTTAAAAAAGGTGAAGCTGCTTTATATGTTTGCTGGAAAGAAGAAACTGTACAGATAGAACAGGATGTTCCAGTAGTTGAGTATGATGTAGAGAATATGATACCTAAGCTTTCTACTGAAACAGTTAAGAGAGATTTACAAACCTTCAAGGCTGTTGATGTTAAAAGGATAGACCCATTCAATCTATACTTCGATAAATCCCAAGTAGATAACTGGGAGCACTGTCGTAAGATATACAGAGACTTTGTTCCTGTTGAAACAGTGTTAGCTAATGAGGGGTATAATCTAACCAAAGAAGAACGTAAAGATATTAGAGAGCTTGTATATAAATCTAACAAACAAAACAAAAACCAATATGAAACTAAGATAGACGAGAATACTAAAGTATACGGTTCTACTGTTGAAGTATTGGAATTTGAAGGCGATTTTATTGACCCTGATACTTGTGAAGTACTTTATAATATGGAAGCTACAGTAGTAGCTGGCAAGTATCTAGCAAGATTTGAGAAGTCAAGTAAACCTCAAACATCTATTATTTGGGGAGCATATCTTAAAAGGCCAGATACAGGTAGAGGTCAATCTCCTTTAACAATCCCTTCAATATTAAACGCTGTACAGAATATGTGTGCGGATATAATGATGACATCTTGGAAGCTAAATACTTATCCAACATTCTTAGCTCCTAAAGGTGCATTACCTCTCTACACAGATGTACAAGCAGGAAGGGTTGTAGAATACGAACCCGATATGATGAGTGGGGCTACACCTACTAAGTTAGACTTTACTTCTGGGTTAAGAGGATTTGAGTTCTCTGATTTCTTCCAAAGAAAGATGGAGAATGCAACAGGTATTAACCAGTATATGCAAGGTGCTAATGATGGTAGTGTAAGAACTGCTAGTGAAGCAAGTTATATTCATAGTGGTGCTACAATGAGAATGGCAGAAGAGTCTCACCTATTTACCCACAACATAATATACAAGTTGGTTAGGAAGTATGCTTTGTTTAAAAAGGTATATGATACTGGTAATATTGAAATACCAGTTGGCCCTAATCAGTACGCTAAAGTAACAGATGAAGTAAGAAATGGTAATTACTACTTTATCATTGGGGGTAGCCAGTCTGCTGTAGAGAGAGATGGTGAAACCCAAAAGTTGTTTAACCTATTAGGTAGTCCAGTATTCCAATCATTATCTGCTGTACTAGACCCAGTTACCGCAGCAGAGTTTATGAAGTGGATATTGAATAGAATGAACTTCCAAGACACTGACCAAGTGATGGAACTAATGACACTTAATGGACAGCTCTATAAGATAGCAGCTCAACTAGGAATTTCTAATAGTAGCTTCGCTGGATTTAGAAATGATATGTTAGCTAGGTTCCCAGAGCAAGTACCTAATATAGTTAATCAAATGTTGGCAGAACAAAGAGCAAATGAAGTTCAGCAATAAGGAGGAAAGATGAATTACGAAATGGCTCAAAGAGTTAAAAAAGAAAGACGTTCTGAAAAGACTAAGCAAGATGAACTAAGAGCAAAGGCAGAGCAAGAAAAGTTTGAGGAAGCTAAACGCTTTATCGAAACTAGAAAGATATTTGCAGACCTACTTGAAGGTAGAGAAGATTTATTTAAGCAATGTAGGGAGTTCTTAATCCTTAATACTTTAATCCCAGAGATAGGGATGAATGATTTAGTAGACGCTAAGTTTGCTGCTGGTTACAGACTAGCTCTTGAAACAATAGAAGCTGTAGCTAAACAGTACAAGACTTATCTAGAACGTTATGAAGAATTGAGACCAAACAAATAAGGAGGAAAGTAAATAATGTCAGAAGAAATTACAAACGTTAATACGGTACAACAACCAACCACAACAGAAGGACAAACTGGGGCAGCGCCAGCTACCCAAGAAAACTCAACGGTTAATGTTAGTACAGAAAACAATACAGTAGATAATGTGCAACCTGCTGTAGGGGAACAAGTTGAAAATGCACAAGCTACAGATATTACTGATAAGTTTGTAGAACCTAAACAAGATGTAAATGTGGAAGCTCTACAAAAACAAGTTCAGGAATATCAAGCAAAAGAGCAAGAGACAAGAGAACTGTTGAGCCGATTAGGTACTGACGGCAACACAGATATTCAAGTCTTGGAAGCTATCAAGCAACGTGATATAATTGATAACCAAGCTCAACAAGCTTACGTAAAGCTTTGTAATAAGTATGGTGTTGATTATAGAGCTGAAAATATTGAAGCTTCTGCAAAAGCTCTTAAAGAAAAAGACCCACAAGCTTATTATGATTTACAGTATGAACTAGGGCAACTGGATAGTATTGTAAATGAAAAGAGAGGGGTTATTGATAATTTTATAACACAGAAACAAGTTCAAACAAGTTTAAATAAGTATGGACAATTACTTAATGCTAGTCCAGCTTTAAAACAACAATTGAACTCTTATCTGAATACAGTACCACTAACTGACCCTGTTAATCAAATAGATACCTTTATGCAAATGGCTACAGCTATTCAGCGTGAAGCTATTGAGATTGGTAAGATACTTGCTCAACAGCAAGCACAAGCACAGTCTCCAGCTAACGTACTAAACAATAGCGTAATGGCTCAACAAACTTCTTACGCTGCTACTCCTCCAAAGACTTGGACTAGACAAGAGATAGCTGCAATGAGTGATAAAGAATTTGCTAAGTATGAAAAAGAGATTGATAGGGCGGTACGAGAAGGTAGAGTAATTTAATACGAAAGGATAAAACAATGACCGATATTACCCCAACTAATACAATCTCTGCTATGATACCAGAGGTATATACCAAGAAACTAGCAAGACAAAATAAACAATATACTAGATTTATTGAAAGAAACTGTAACCGTAACTGGGAAGGCGATATCAGAGGATTTGGCGATGTAGTTAATATCGCACTTCCTAAAGCAGATAACATCTCTGTTGCTATTACTGCTGATACAACTGATGTATGTCCTGTAGCTGCTGGTGTAACTGCTGATAACTTGAAATTGACTATCAATAACGTAGCAACTTTCTCTATGAAGTTCTCTGATACAGAACAGGTACAATCACAGTTCAATCTTCTTGATGGTTATGGTGCATTAGCTATGCAGAAACTTGGCGACTTGAAAGATAAACAGGTTATGAAATATGTTATCAACAAAGTTGTTACTGCTGGTACTAACCTAATCGGTACTGCTGCTGCTCCACAGGCTGTAACTAAAGATGATATCTATGATTATGTAGTTGACCTTGCTGTAATTCTTACAGAAGCAGGTGCATTAAATGGAGATGGTTACTACACATTTGCTGGTAATGAAGAGGAACCTGAATACTTAATGCCTGTTCTTACAGTAACACCTAAGATATTTGGTCTTATGTTGAAATCAACTCAACTTACTCACCCGACTGCTGCTGGTGATGAAGTTGTTAAACGTGGTGAACAAAGTATGATGGGTGGATTTGAAATCGACAAGAACACTGTACTTGCTAAATTCACTTCTACAGATGTTACTGGTTTGGCAGCTGGTGCACAAATTTGTATTGCTTCTACTAAGATGGCTACAACTTATGCTAACCAACTTACTAAAGTAGAAAAATTGAGAGACCCTGATTGCTTCGCAGATATCGTTCGTGGTATCGAGCTTTATGGTTTTGAAGTAATTCACCCAGAAGCTGCTGCTGTAGCATTCCTTAAAATTGGCGCTGCTACTGAATAATAACTTCGCTATAGGGGGTAAAACCTCTATAGCTCTTGTTAATTTAAAGATGGAGTAGATTAATGGGTAAAGGAAAAAATTATTTTGAATTATGTAACGATATTCTAACAGAGTTATTCTATGAAAAGATAGCTACATTTGAAGAGTTAGATACGTTACCAGAAGGAATTAAAGTTAAGCAAGACCTTAATAATGCTTTGTCTTTTATTTGTAATAATGAAGAAAGAGCTTGGAAGTTTAGAGAGGTAAGTAGATTTCTACAGCTAGTAGCAAAGCAAGGTGCTTATCCTCTAGAGAATGGCTTTATTAAATACCTAAGATATGCTGATATGCCTATAGTATTAAGCTATATTGAAGGTCACGAGTACTTAGCTTATGCAGAAGGAATGCCTTTGAATTACTGGATGGATGATGGAGAGATTAATCTTTATCCTGTACCAAGTGAAGACCAGAATGGTAGATTAATTAAGGTAAGCTTATTAACTTACGACTATGCTAAAGATAAATGTGGTGTAGCTAAACCTTTAATGGAATATGAGACTGATGAACCTATTATCCCAGCTCATCATAGAGATATACTTAAATGGAGAGTATGTTCTGACTGGAGAGGAAGCGTTAATGACGCTAAGGCTGCATTCTATGAAAGGAAGTATAAGAAAGCATACGCTGCATTATGTAACGACCAAAGATTAACAAGCGGTTATCCTGCTGGATTTGATATTATGCCTTCAAACAATACAGCACAGAATGCTATAATGAATGCGTTTTACAACCCTAGAACTAGGAGAATTATTTAATGGCTGGAACTATTTCATACTTCAACCTAACTGGTGGACTTAATACAATTCAAGGATTGGGTACAATTAACCAGACTAACAAACGTACCGAAAGTCCCGATATGAAGAATGTTGAGTATTATAAACTTGGTGGTTTAATTACTATGAATGGTAATACTCAATTCGGAGATACTTTTGATAGTCCAATCTCATTAGGTTATGAATATATATATGGTAACAATAAATATATGATTGTTATTACTACCAATAGTGAAGTGTTTATATACGATAAAGTATCTGGTAGTTTTAAATTAATATTCAAGTTTGAGAATAAAAACACACGTCATAGTATCTGCTCTTTTAATAACGGTATTATAATGAGTAACGGTATTGATGATTTAGTCTTCTACCAGTATGGAAGAAAGGATTTAATAGCAACCAGCGTAAGTACAACAGGTGCTAATAATAAAGTTACAGGTACTAATACAAAATTCCTCACAGAGCTGTCTGTAGGTGATTATATCATACTTGGAAATGATGAGGATATATTTGCTAATAAATATAGAATAGTCTCAATAGAAAGCGATACAGAGCTGTCTCTAGATAGAAATTATCCTACTGCACAAACTTCTGTAGCTTTATATCTTAGTGATTTATCAGCTTGTAATGCTGTATTTAAAACACAAGGAGAAAGTCCTGTAGAAACTGACGTAAGAGGTTTAGCCTTAAACTCTTATAATGGTAGAATATTCGTAGGTGGTACTGATGGTATTCTGTATTATTCAGAGGTAGGACTTATCCATGGATGGTCACAAGAGTTTGGAGCTGGTGCTATTCCAGCGTTCTATGATGATAACTCTGACTTTACAGCACTAGGATTATTTGATAAATACTTAATAATCTTTAAGAGAGAAAGATGTTATTTACTGGATGGAAATGATGTTAATGATACTAACTGGACCGTAACACCTTACTCTTTGTATACTTGTGATAGTCAACAATCTTGGATAGACGCTGATAGTTCTTTATTAGTATATTCAAGAAATGCTGGTGGTATTTATCCTGTATTAAAGCGTACAATATATAACCCTATCTTTCAAGGTAGTGAGTTGTCAATGAAGATTAGAGATAGTTTTCAGTTTATCAATGAAGCTAGATTTGATTATATATTCCCAGTATATCATCCAGAAAAGAAGTACGTTATGTTTTATGTGCCGTTATTAACTGGTAAAGGTTCTAATACAGCATTTATTTATGATGTTACTTCTAAGACTTGGCTAAAAAGAGAAGTACCTCAAAATGTTACGATAGCTTTTAGGTTTGATAATGAAATCTATATAGGTACTACTGATGGTAAAATTCTTAAAGAGTTTTCTGGTTTAACTTTTGACGGAAGTCCTATTGAATTCTACTGGAAGTCACCTTCATTTACATTCGGACAAGGTACTAACTTCTTATCAGCTAGAGAGTTTAGAATAAAGATGAGTGAGGAATATACCAATAACTTTAGGGTAAGAAACTCTAGGGATGGTAAGACTACTTATACCGAAAGAAAGATAAACAGTAATGAGAATGCTTTTATTGGTCTTGTATGGGATGTAGACGAGAATACAGAAAGTATTACAGATACCGTATGGGATGAAGATAGTTGGGTAGTAAGTAGTTATATTACTAAACGATTTCCTTTAATGAACCAGATATTTCAGACTATGAGTGTTGAGTTTTACGGTAATGGTTTGAATGAAGCTATGTGTATTTATGGGTTTGAAATAGATGGGGTACAATTAGAGGAAGTACCTTGGTAAAATATGGAGATTAAATAATGGGTAAGAAAACACCTTCAAGACCACAGTATGAGCAATTAGCTGATACTCCGTGGATTACAAGAAATAGAGAATTAAATACTAATTCTTATGCAAATCTTAATACTGCTCTTAATGATTTCCAGAACTTTAATATAAACAATAATGACTATTATCAATCAATAGCAGACGCTTATACTAATGCTCAATGGAATGATTTAAATAGAGCTTATACTCAACGGGCTAATCAATTAGCAGCTAGAGAAAGACAAAGACTAGGTACATCAGG
>ENA-OPSV01000585-OPSV01000585.1-human-gut-metagenome-genome-assembly--contig:-NODE-585-length-29139-cov-2.878868_pt1 | contig 29139 bp, 24 predicted proteins | sample MGYA00241460_ERZ501912 | MGnify/ENA primary metagenome ERZ501912 (study PRJEB25962, sample SAMEA2042402) | human gut metagenome | biome: human gut; feature: human-associated habitat; material: faeces...
TCTGTTTTTTTAGGCTTTCAGCGTTCCAGTTTGATAGTGAAATCATTATCGAAAGCGGCCAGTTTTTCAATACCGCTTTCAACAGTACCAAGTTCAATGAGGCTGTTGGCATAACTGTAATCACGGTAAAAAAATGCCAGATTACCCCAAGGTGCATAATAAGCAAAACTGCCTGTTTGAGGATCAAAACCGGCAGGAGCGCCCTGTGTGTCCAGGCGCCGCGGCAGATAAGCTACCTTTTCGGTATTATTAAAATCTTTGCAGGTCAGTTCCAGTGGCAGCAGGCTCAAAAAATCCTCTGCAGCTCTGGTGCCATTGAGTTTAAGGATAAGCTCGTCTTGGTTGGCGAGTGTCAGCCTGATGCGTTGGACTGCGTCTGTTGGAGCAGTCTGAGCTACGTTAGTTGTTGTCTGGTCGATTTTGGCATTGGTGCCGGACGTGCTGCTGCAGGCAGCCATAGTAAAGCTCAGTAATAAAGTAAGCGTCAGGGCCAGAGTTTTCAGCATGGTATTTCCTCCGTTTCTCTGTTTGTAAGTTGCAAATAGATAGGGTCTGCCGTTGCTTATACGGCTTCTATATGTGAGTTTATATGCTGGAGTCTGCTCCAGGTCAAGCGTTTTTTGTAGATTTTTTGCAAACTGCTTGACTGTGAGTCAACTCCAGCCCTTACAATGAAAGCAATACAGGAAAGGAGCGGTAAAAATGGTTAAGGATTTTAAACGCTGGACGACGCAGCTTGCGGCGACGGTTTTGTATAATGGGCGTGGTGCCGCCAATCTGCTGGGGGCCGATATGACCTGGAAAAATGTTTGTCTGCCCGGAGTTAATTGCGGCTATTGCCGCTATGCAGAAGCCGGATGTCCCTGGGGGCTGACGCAGCATACCCTGACCGGTTTTACTTTACCTTTGGGCTGGCGGGTTTGGGGGCTGCTCATCTTGTGCGCTCTGTTTTTGGGACGGATGATCTGTGGCTGGCTGTGTCCGTTTGGCTGGGCACAGGAGCTTTTAGATAAGCTGCCGATGTTGAAGCTGTCTAAAAATAAAATTACATACTATTTAAGTTATTTTAAATATGTGGTTCTGCTGCTGTTTGCCTGCGATCTGTATTTCTTTGATCTGCATGGTCTGGACTGGCGTTGGATCATTGGACTTTTGGCTGCTGCGGCGCTGTTTATCTATCGGCCTTTTTGTCGTTTTTTCTGTCCGTTGGGAGCTTTTTACAGCCTGTTTAACAGGAGCGCCGTTTTTGGCATGCAGGTAGATTCGCGTAAATGTACCGCCTGCCAGCGCTGCGTACGTAGTTGCTTGATGGATTGTAAACGGGTAGGAGACAGGGAATGTATTGTCTGCGGTAAATGCAGGCAGTCCTGCCCGACCGAAGCCATTTCTCTGGGCTGCAAATATTAAAGAAGAAATAAAATAACCTGCTGTATGCAGGTTATTTTGTGTTTTTTCTACATCAACAGTCCGGCACAGCCGGCTAAAAGCATCAAGGGAATAGCGCTCAGGTTACGGTAGTAATGCAGATAAAAAAGCAAAGCCGTCAGCAATGTCGGCCAGAATTTGAAATAGGTCAGCAGATTTTCCATTGCGGCGGTTCCGGCTGCGGGGAAAAATGTTATCCGCATAAAAAAGAAAACTGCGGTCAGCATCAAGGCGATAACTGAAGGCCGCAATCCATTGAGGATACCTTGTACAGCCAGCGAAGAGTTGAACTTTTGGAGAGAACGGGCAACGATGGCGACAAGAATGAAAGATGGCAGGCTGACGCTGAAAGTAGCTACAAAAGAACCAAGCAGGGCATGCCAGAATTCAGGACCGCAGACCCTGGCTCCTACATATGTAGCCGTATTGACAGCGATAGGGCCGGGGGTGATCTGAGAAATAGTGATGATCCGTGCATATTCAGCTGCGGGGATCCAGCCGCGTCCGACGACTTCCTGCTGAATGATACTGATCATTGCCAGACCGCCGCCGAAAGAAAAAAGACCGATTTTGAAAAAGACAGTGAATAATTCCCAATAAAGCATCATTTTGTATCACTTCCCAGATATTTAGTGGCGCAGTAACCAAGCGCTGAGGCCAGCAGAACGATTATGGCAATGTCGAGACTGAAAAAATAGATCCCAAGCAGTGAAAAGGCCAGAATGAACCAGCCAAAATTGTTTTTGATGGAATAGGGAATCAGTTTCAGAGTTGCTGCGATCAATAAAGCTGTGATAGCAGAATTGATACCGTCAAAAAATTTCAATATATTTGGGTACTGGTCAAAACCACTGGAGGTGAAAGCCGTGACGATGACGAAAATAATGACGAAAGAAGGCAGGACGACGCCGATAGTTGCTACCAGTGATCCTTTAAGTCCCCCCAGCCTGTAGCCAAGAAAGGTAGAAGCATTGACGGCAATAACGCCGGGCAAAGACTGCGAGAGCGCAAGAACGTCAGTAATGTCTTCATCCCCGATCCATTTTTGTTTTTCAACAAATTCGTCACGGATCAGCGGTATCATTGCCGGTCCGCCGCCGATCGTGAACAGGCCGATCTTAACAAAAACAAGAAACATATGAAGATAACGCGGGCGCGAAGTATCCATAATAACCGCCTCTTTTCAGTCTGATAAATGGTGTTATTTTTATTATCGGTTATCTGCTCCAGTATTACAAGTCTGGTTGGAACAGGCAGCGGTACCGGCTGTGGCAAATAAAACCAGATATAGTATGGAAAGTAAAATGAATACCAGATGTAGATAAAATGTACTGATAGTTATGACGTTAACGAATAGGCAGAGTCTAAAACGGCATAAAATAACCCCTCCGCAGCTGTAGCGAAGGGGTTATGGTCAAATCAGAGATGTTTCTTTTCGATCAGCACGCCTACTGAAGTACGCCATTTCAAAATACCAGCGATGATGAGGCTGACAACGAAGCAGGCGGAGAAGAAATACAGGGTAATTGAATAGCTGTTGGTCGTTTCACGGATCCAGGACAGCAGCAGAGGACCGGCAATACCAGCCATGCCCCAGGCAGTCAGGATCTTGCCGTGGATGGCGCTGAGTTCTTTCGTGCCGAACAGATCGCTGAGGAAGGCGGGCATACAGGAGAAGCCGCCGCCGTAGCAGGAAATGATGACAAAGACAATCAGCTGGAAGATGAAGGCACTGCTTGTTTCTGCAAGTGCGTAGAAGGCAAAGATCTGGATCAGGAAGAAGACTACATAAACTGTACTGCGCCCGAGATAGTCGGAAATAGTAGACCAGAAAATGCGTCCCAGACCGTTGATCAGACCGATGATACCGACCATGGAGGCGGCAGCCATCGGTGTCATTTTTACTACTTCCTGTGCCATCGGTGAAGCTACTGCTAAAAGTCCGATACCGCAGGTAATATTGGTGAAAAAAATCCACCACAGTGCGTAAAATTGCCAGGTTTTGCGTGCTTCTTTGGCTGTGAACTGAGTATCCGGGAGGATACTTTTGACGTTAATGCCGGACGGCCCGCCGTTGCTTGCTTTAGGTGGTTCAAGATATAAGGCGGAGGCGGCCATGATAACCATGTACACGCAGCCGAGAATGATAAAGTTCTGTACCAGTCCGTATTTGGCAACCAGGATCTGCATCAGCGGACCTGCGATCAGGCTGGCAAAACCGAAACCCATGATAGCAAGACCGGTGGCAAAGCCGCGGTTGTTGGGAAACCATTTGACCAGCGTCGAAACAGGGGTGATATAACCGGTCCCAAGACCGATACCGCCGATAACGCCGTAAAAAAGATATAAGAGCGGCAGACTGTTGAGATGCAGTGCCAGCGCTGTACCGAACATACCCAGACCAAAGAAGCAGGTCGAGGTGAGACCGCTTTTACGCGGGCCGTATTTTTCAACGTAATCGCCCAAAAATCCCGCTGACAGTCCGAGAAATAAAATTGCGATCGAAAAAGTCCAGGTCGTTTCTTTCAGGGTAAAACCCATAGCCTGCATAATAGGCTTTGTCAGTACGCTCCAGGCGTAAACACTGCCGATGCAGATATGGATGCCGATAGCCGACAGAGCAATGAGCCATCTGTTTTTCATAGGTAAACATCTCCTTTTCACACTAGAAAAAATCCGAGAGGGCCAAAGCCGGAAAATAAAAAAACCATCCGGGATCAGTTCTCTCTGCCCAGACGGTCGGCTGTTTCTATGGCATCGCAGTACACGTGGTTGATTCCACTTTATCCGTCAGTCCTGCGAGGTCTATTTGATTTATGTTCTCATTATAGCAAGAATTACGATAATGTCAAGCAAGGAAAAATAAAAAAACAGCAGTATAAAAACAGAACCTGCCCAGCTTGTTTACTCTTACCCTTAAATAACGTATAATAAAAATTAATATAAAGATGTAGTTTATTTTATAAAAATGCGGGAGGGAATACCATGTATTTAGCTGATGAACACAAGATTTGGGTCTGTAAAGGCGAGGATAAGATCTGCATGCTGCCGAAAATGGCAAACCGTCACGGTCTGATCGCCGGGGCAACGGGTACGGGCAAGACCGTTACTTTAAAGGTGCTGGCAGAATCCTTCAGCGAGATGGGCGTGCCGGTATTCCTGGCCGATATCAAAGGCGACGTTTCCGGTATGTGCAAGGCTGGTGAAAGCAGTGAAGGGTTTCAGAAACGTCTGCATAAATTAGGCATAGAAAATTTTGAGTTCAAAGGCTTTCCTGTACGTTTTTTTGATGTTTTCGGTAAAAAAGGGCATCCTGTCCGGACGACTATTTCCGAGATGGGGCCGGATCTGCTGAGTCGGCTTTTGGAATTGAATACCACGCAGAGCGGTATTATGACGATCATTTTCAAGATTGCCGATGATCAGGGACTGCTGCTGCTGGATCTTAAGGATCTGCGTTCGATGGTGCAGTACGTCGGTGATAATGCGGCTCAGTTCAAAACTGCCTATGGCAATGTGTCGGCTCAGAGTGTCGGCGCGATCCAGCGGGCTCTGCTGCGCCTGGAAGAACAGGGCGGAGATGTGTTTTTCGGCGAGCCGGCACTGGACATCAGGGACTGGCTGGCAGTGGCAGATGACGGACGCGGTTATATCAATCTTCTGCATTGCGTAGAGCTGTTTCAGACTCCGCTGTTATATTCTACATTTTTATTATGGATGCTGTCGGAGTTGTATGACCTGCTGCCGGAAGCAGGCGATCCGGAAAAACCTAAAATCGTCTTTTTCTTTGATGAAGCGCATCTGATTTTCAAAGACGCGCCGAAATCTCTGCTCGATAAAGTTGAACAGATCGTGCGTTTGATCCGTTCCAAAGGCGTCGGCATTTATTTTATCACCCAGCAGCCTTCTGATATTCCCGATACTGTTTTGTCACAGCTGGGAAACAAGCTGCAGCATGCGCTGCGAGCTTACACACCTAAAGACCAGAAGGGGCTGAAGGCTGCGGCGCAGGCCTTTAGAGCCAATCCTGGTTTTGACGCGGCAAAAGTGCTGCCGGAGCTTGGCACCGGCGAAGTGCTGGTATCACTATTGGATGCTGACGGAGTGCCGACAATGGTGGAGCGTGCTTATGTCATGCCGCCGCGCAGCTATCTTGGCGTAGCTGACGACACGCTGCGCAACCAGCTGATAGCCTCCAGCCCGCTGTATAGTAAATATGCTGAAGCTGTAGACCGTGAGTCTGCTTATGAGATTTTGAGCGTCAAAGCCCAGCAGGATGCGGAAGCAGCAGCCAGGGCACAGGAAGAAGCGGCGCTGCAGAAAGAGCTGCGCAGCCGCAGCGCGGCTTCTAAAAAAGAACCGCCTACGGTCGCTGAAAAGCTGATCAGCAAAACGATGACGCGAATGGAAAATAAAGCTGTAGACACTATAGTACGCGGTATTTTTAATCAAATGAAAAAATGGTTTTAAAGGTGCTTGAAATGAAAAAGATTTTTGCAGCATTACTGGCTGTATTATTTATAACCAGTGCTGTGCTTGGCTGCGGCAAAACGCCTCAGACAGAGCTGAATCAGGCTAAACAGCAGGCTGCAGAGCAGGTGGCCAAAACCGCCAAAAGTGGACTGGCGCAGCTGCAGGGCAAGCAGGCGCAGTTCAAAGTCGAAGAAGGGCGCGCTTATACCGGTAAGGCTGAGGTAGCTTTGTATATCCATACCTTTCATAAATTGCCGGGAAATTTTATTACTAAACGTGAAGCCGAGCGCCTGGGCTGGAAGCATAAGGGAACGCTGAATGAAGTGGCGCCAGGTAAAAGTATAGGCGGCGACAGGTATGGCAACTACGAAGGATTACTGCCGCAGAAATCAGGACGCAGCTGGAAAGAATGCGATATTGATTACAAAACCGGTAACAGGAATGCTAAACGTCTGGTGTATTCTAATGACGGACTGATCTATTATACGGACGATCATTATAAAAGCTTTGAAAAATTGTATTAAGGAGGCGGCTGATGAAAACAGTAACTTTGGCACTGGCCAGGATGCAGTCGATCAGGCAGCTGCATAAATATCTGCGTGCGGAGCTTGAGCTGCCGGATTATTACGGTGAAAATCTGGACGCATTGTATGATTGTTTGACGGAAGTCTGCGAGCCTGTTATACTAAAAATACCGCAGGCGGTAGCCGCAGGTTCAGAATTAGGTTGGTATGGCGCAAGACTGCTTACAGTTGTACAGGATGCCGCCGCTGCAAATCCTAATCTTCAAGTAGAGCTTATTTAAAATATATGCAGTCTGCTCAAGCGGCAGGCTGCTTTTATTCTGTTTTACAGAGGGCGAAAAGAATGATTTTAAGTGTAGAGAAGCTGTCGCACAGCTATGGCGTCAGAACTTTGTTTAAAGATGTAACTTTTAATATTGAAATGGGCGATAAAATCGGTATTATCGGCGTCAACGGCACCGGTAAAAGCACGCTGCTGCGTGATATTGCACGCGGTGAAGCCGGTGACGGCGGCCGGATTACGGCAAATGGCAGCTGCGTGATCGAATATCTGCCGCAGAATCCTGATCATGATCCACAGGCAACGGTATTGGAACAGGTATTTCAGGGCGATTCGCCGCAGCTGGAATTACTGCGGCGTTATGAACGGGCGGCAGCGCTGGCGGCTGCTGATCCTGAGAACAGTGCGTTACAGAGCAGGCTGCTGGAACTGCAGCAGCAAATGGACAGCGCATATGCCTGGCAGCTGGAGAGCGAAGCTAAAGCGGTGCTTGATCAGCTGGGGATCAGTGATTTTAATCAGCCGATGGCGGAACTTTCCGGCGGGCAGCGCAAGCGTGTAGCACTGGCCGGAGTTTTGGTGCGTCCTTCCGATCTTCTGATTTTGGACGAACCTACCAACCATATGGATAATGAAACTGTGGCCTGGCTGGAACAGCTGCTTTTGAAGCGAAAAGGCGCTCTGCTGATGGTGACCCATGACCGGTATTTTTTTGACAGAGTGGTCAACCGGACATTGGAATTAGATGGCGGGCAATGCTATTTATATACAGGAAATTACAGCCTTTTTTTACAAAAGCGTGAAGAAAGACGCCAGTCGGAAGCTGCTGCTGCTCAGCGGCTGCGCAATGTTTACCGGCGTGAACTGGCCTGGATCAGCCGCGGTGCGGAAGCACGGCGGACAAAAAGCAGGGAACGCATCGAACGTTTTAACGAGCTGGAGCAGGAAGTGAAAAATATTTCTGCATCGGGAGAACTGGAAATGTCATCTGCCGGCAGCCGATTGGGGAAAACTGTGGTCGAGTGCGAGCATCTGGGACTTGACTACAACGGTGTGACCTATATCAAAGATTTCAGCTATATCCTGCTGCGTAATGACCGCGTGGGTATTGTTGGCCCTAACGGCAGCGGCAAAACGACGCTGATGGATATTCTGGCGGGAAAATTAGTGCCTGACCGTGGCAATGTTCAGATCGGACAGACGGTCAGGATCGGTTATTTTTCTCAGCACAGCGAATTTCCGGACAGCGAACAGCGCGTGCTGGAATATATCCGCGATGTGAGCGATCACATCGAAACAAACGATGGGACAAGGATTACTGCCGCACAGATGCTGGAACGGTTTTTATTTCCTTCCGAGCTGCAGTGGGTGCCGGTCAATAAACTGTCCGGCGGAGAAAAACGGCGGCTGTATCTGCTGCGGGTTCTGATGGGTGCTCCCAACGTCTTGCTTCTGGATGAGCCGACCAACGATCTTGACATCCCGACGCTGTCGGTGCTGGAGGATTATCTGGACAGTTTTAATGGAGCTGTCATCGCAGTTTCGCATGACCGTTACTTTTTAGACCGGTTTGCCGGCAAAATTTTTGCCTTTATGGGTAATGGTGAGATCAGGCAGTTTATCGGCGATTACAGCAAATATGAAGCAGCGGCGGCCGAAAGCAAAGCAATGCTTGCAGGCGGTGCTAAAACCGGTACCGGCAAGGAGCGTATAGAAGACGTTAAAAGCCAGTCTAAACAAATCAAGATGACTTATAAGGAAAAACTGGAATTTGAGCAGATAGAAACAATGATCGCCGGTGTGGAAGCCGAGCTGAAAATGCTGACGCTGGAAGTCAATAGCGCCGGCAGTGATTTTGTGAAGCTGGGCGAGCTTACCGCGCAGCAGCAGGATGCCGAGCAGCGTTTGGAACAGCTTGTGGAACGCTGGGCCTATCTTACGGAACTGGCGGAGGCGAGCGGTGTTTTCTGAGCTGCCTTAAAATAGAAAGGGATAAATATGTTAGTAGACGAAAATTTTAAACAACGCCTGCGGCGGCTTTTTTCAGTGATGATCCCGATTTTGATTACTCAGACGGCGATCATGGCTATGAATTTTTTTGATTCTTCAATGTCTGGTCATGCAGGTGCGGTCGATTTGGCGGGCACTTCGATCGGCGGTAATATCTGGATGCCGATTTTTGTTGGCACTAATGGAGTTTTATTAGGCGCGATGCCTATAGTTGCTCATCTGTTAGGCGCTGATAAGCGCGATAATATTGGTAAGGTCATTCGGCATACGATTTTTTTGGCGATAGCTTTTTCGGCAGTTATCATTTTAATGGGTGTTTTATTTTTAGATACCCTGCTGACACATCTGCATTTGGAACCGCAGGTGCATTATATTGCCAAGATGTATATGGCGGCGGTGGCCGTAGGTGTGATACCGTTTTTTATGTCAACCTCGCTGCGCGCTCTGATAGATACTTTAGGACATACAGGTATCACAATGAAGATTTATTTGCTGGCGCTACCGGTAAATGCCTTTTTAAACTACTGTTTTATTTTTGGAAAACTGGGAATGCCGCGTTTGGGCGGGGTTGGCGCCGGTGTGGCGACTGGTATTACCTACTGGCTGGAATTTGCTATTTTTGTCTGGATCGTGCATAAGCTGCCGGCTTTTGAGCATTTCCGGATTTTTAAAGACCGTTTCCATTTAGATATCAAACAGCTGCGTGAAAATCTCAGCATCGGTGTGCCGATTGGTCTGGCAATGTTTATGGAGGCCAGTATTTTTGGTGTAGTTGCACTGTTCATTGCCAAGTTCGGTACAGTCATCATTGCGGCGCATCAGGCAGCGTTGGGCTTTACTTCATTGCTTTATATGGTGCCGCTCAGTTTTTCAATGGCGCTGACGATTTTAGTTGGGGTCGAAGCAGGTGCCAAACGTTTTGAGGAAGCGCAGAAATTCAGTCGTATGGGCATTGCTCTCAATATGGCCATCGCGATTTTTCTGGCGGTGCTGGTTTACACTAACAGACCTTATATAGCCATGCTCTACACTACTGACCCTGTCATTATTGAAAAAGTAGTCGGCTTTTTGTTTTATGCAATCTTTTTTCAGTTGTTTGATGCGACGGCAGCGCCGATCCAGGGAATCCTGCGCGGGTATAAAGATGTTAAAGCAACCTTCTATTCCGGTTTTTTTGCCTATTGGGTGGTTTGTCTGCCCTTGGGCTGTTTCCTGGATTTTGTAATGGAGCATGGTCCTGCCGCATATTGGCAGAGCCTGGATATAGGCTTGTTTTTCTCGGCGGTTTTCTTAACGCTGCGGATGTTCTGGCTGCAGAAAAAGCTGGCACGTGAACAAATATAAAAACCGCAATAAATAAAAACTCCGGCTGTTTAGAAGCCGGAGTTTTGTGTTTAAGTGTACGCCTGTTTTAAAAAAATAAATAGCAAAATAACGCCGTAGAATACTTAGCCCCTTTGGGGCTAAATTTTTTTGCTTAAATAAATCCTGACCTCTTGTGTATTTGCAAAGTATACGAGGGGTATTTTTTTGCATTGCTGACGGCGCAGGCGGGCAGCAGGAGGACAGTGACCACGTGCAGAGCATTGCCCGCTGATGGTTGTTGTATAAGTGCCGGGGAGGGGCAAAACGGAAGTCTATGATAAATATCCGTTTGTATGTCTTGTGGGGGGGTACATACGTGCTATAATAATTATTATTACTCTGAGAAATAAAAACACCGTTTTAAGAAAAGAAAATCAAATGAAAACCAAAGAATCTATCTGAAAAGCAGTAAAATTTTACCTTAAAAATAATGAGAAAGGCGGAGGTAAACGATGTACGATGCAGATTGTCTGGAAAAAATCGGAGCCAATGTCAAGTTCCTGCGCACGATGCGCAAGCTGCGCCAGCAGGATGTAGCGCAAACGCTGGGCATCAGTCAGACCCATCTGAGCAATATGGAATGCGGCCGCGTCAAGTTCAGCCTGAAACAGCTGCTGCGCCTGGCCAACCTTTTTGACTGCCAGCTGGAATGTTTTTTTGACCCCCGGCAGGCGGCCAACGTAGCAGTCGGCGGGACCGGACAGGATAAGCGGTATACCCAAAGTGATATGGAGCTGCTGCTGACACTGGTTAAAAAAAGCGGTCAGCCGTAACGCTTCCAGCTTTAAACAAATAAGCGGTACTGTTGTGTAAAAGTTTAGACTGATAGAAAACAAAACGAACAGGAAGACATGACTATGACGGAAATAAAATCAGCCAGTGACGAAGAAATGGCATACTCTGCCAAAGGCAACAGCGATGGTAACAACGGCGGCCTGCCCCAGCAGGGACAGGCACCTCAGGCAGCGCCAAAACCCTATATGACCTTCGCCGCAGGCCAGGTGCAGCAGCCAAGCGGTATTGCAGGTATCAGCTTCGACTTTAACTACGGCGCCCGCGTCACCGTGCCCCAGGGCGAGTACAGGGTTCGGTTTATTGACCGCAAAGCCTGTCTTACTGTCTACGACGCACCTGCCAGCGGCGTTTTGGTTGCCAGCAGCAAAAAGTATTTTATCGATTTTCGTATCGAAGTATACGAAAAAGATAAAATGATCTTTGCCCACGACCTGGATCTGCGCAGCCAAAAAGTGCTGTTAAAATTCCCGGTCGGGATATTGGGAGATATTCTGGCCTGGTTTCCCTATGCGGAAGCCTTCCGCCAAAAGCACGGCTGCCAGCTTTACTGCGCCATGGACGAAGAACTGGCAGATCTGTTTAAACCAGCCTATCCTAAGATACACTTTCTCAAACCGGAAGAACGGCCTGAAGGGCTGTACGCCAGCTACTATATGGGCATCTTCTTTCCCTGCGACGACAGGCTGCACCAGCCATCAGACTTTCGCATTCGCGGCCTGCATCAAAACGCCGCCATGATCCTGGGGCTGGACGAAGGAGGCGAACCGCCTCAGCTTAGCGTCAAGCTTTTGCCCAAAGACAAAACACGTAAAATAGCAGGACCATACGTCTGCATCGCCGCCCAGTCCAGCAGCCAGGCCAAATACTGGAACAACGGCAGCGGCTGGCTAAATGTGGTCAAACAGCTTAAAGCCAAAGGCTACAGGGTGCTGTGCATAGACCGCGAAAATGTCTACGGTATGAACAGTCGCTTTAACATAATCCCCTACGGCGTCGAAGATTTTACCGGCAAGCTGCCCCTGTCAGAACGTATCGACCTTTTATACCATGCCGACTTCTTCATCGGCCTGTCCAGCGGTCTTAGCTGGGTAGCCAACGGCGTAGGCATACCTGTCGTACTCATCAGCGGCTTTACCCTGCCGTTTAACGAATTTGCCACACCCTACCGGGTCATAAACTACCACGTCTGCAACGGTTGCTGGAACGATACCCAGGTAGTATTCGACCACAAAGACTTTGAATGGTGCCCACGCCTTAAAGGCACCGACCGCCAGTTTGAATGCAGCCGCTACATAACCCCCGAAGCGGTAAACAAAGTTATAGACAAACTGATGGCAGACTACCAGCTGGATCCACTGGCACCAAAACAGCCGGCTCCAGATAAAGCAGCGTCAGCAGAAGCTGAGTCCATAGCAAGTGCAGCAATAAATAAAACCACTGCCGCTAAAACAACAGGTAAAGCAAAAAAAGCGCGGATAAGAAAATGAACCTTGCCTCTTGCAGTAAAAAACATAAGGAGAAGTAAAAATGCCAGAAAAATTTAACATAGTACGTCAATGCCGGCATGGACTGATGGTCTTTAACAGGCACGACCAGTTTATCGGCAAAGCGCTGAAGGTCTACGGCGAATATTCAGAAGGTGAATACGACGTTTTTAGCCAGGTAGTAAAACCCGGCGACACAGTTATCGAAGCCGGGGCCAATCTGGGCGCGCATACACTGGGACTGGCGCAGCTGGCAGGGCCGAATGGCAGGGTTTATGCCTTTGAGCCCCAGCGGCTGATGTTCCAGACACTGCTGGGCAATGCGGCGCTCAACAGCCTGACCAATATCTACGGCTTCCAAAAAGCCCTTAGCAACGCACCGGGTAAGCTGCTGGTACCACTGCAGGACTGCGAAAAAGAAGTGAACTGGGGCGGTCTGGCCTTGGGCAGCTGCAGCGAAGGTGAAGAAGTAGAGGTTATCACCATCGATAGTCTTAAGCTGTCGGCCTGCGACTTTATCAAAGTAGACGTAGAAGGCATGGAACTGCCCGTACTACAGGGCGCGGCAGAAAACCTTCGTAAATATCGGCCGATCCTGTATGTAGAAAACGACCGTGCAGAAAAGTCGCAGGAATTGGTGGAATGGATAAAACAGCAGGGCTACGAATTGTACTGGCACAAACCGACCATGTATAACCCCAATAATTATGAAGGCGTGAAGGAAAATATTTTTACGATAAAGCAGCAGACAGAAAAAGGCTGGATCGAAAGCAATTATATCTCGCTAAATATGCTGTGCCTGCCCATAGAAGCTGGCATAGCTATGGAAGGCTTTGAAAAAGTACAGTAAGAGTTTTACTCCAAAATAAGGTTAAGAGAGAAGGAAAGAAGATGAAAAACCATAAAAATTTAAGCAAACAAGAGTTGATGACCAGGCAAGAGATTCCGTGTGTACATCTGGGGGGGGAAGTTTGTGTCTCCGACTTCTAAAACAAAAGCACTGCATGGGGAAAACCGCAAAAAACAGGCGGAAAAAGTCCTGGCGACAGTAGTAATGGGCATGAACCTTGTTAACACCACAGCCCCGGTGGCAGCGCTGGCTGCGGCAGAGCAAATAACGCCCACTAATCAGCCCCTGCGCAGCGAGGCTGCTCCTTTGGACTACGCCGTGCTGCCCCAGCTGGCAGATGTGGTGGACAGAGCAATATTTGCCCGCGCTGAAGCGGCTGATTATAGCGGCAATGCCAGCGTAGCTGTTATGACTAAAGGCGATACGCAGACTATTACCTCTGGACAAAACGGTATTGTAAGTGTTATGAGCGGCGACGTTAACGGCGCTGGACTGCAGACGATATCCAGCGGCGGTACCGGAACAGTCAGTAAAATGGATGGCGGCGGTACGCAGTTTGTCTCTAGCGGCGGCACCGGCACGGTAATTGATATGAACGGCGGCTATCAGACTGTCTACGAAGGCGGCACAGGTAATGTGGAGATTATGGACGGTCTTCAGTATATCTCCGGTGGTGTTGGCTCAGTAGGCACTATGAATGGTCACGCTGGGCAGTTTATCTACTCTGGCGGTACGGGTATGATAAACGAGCTGAACAGCTACCAGCAATATGTGAACGAAGGCGGTACCGGTATAATCAACATCATGAACACTACCGGTACACAGTATATCTCCGCTAACGCCGTCGGCACGGTGGTCACATTGAAATCGGGGACACAGTTGGTAGCCTCTGGCGGTACTGGTACGATCATTACTCTTGACAACCATGATGGCGCCGGCGGGCAGATCGTTTACTCCAATGCCATCGGTACGATCGTTACTATGCTGGACGGCGAGCAGTATGTATTCAAGGGCGGCAGCGCCACGGTAGTCGATATGAGCGGCGGAACACAGATCGTTAGAGTTAGTGGTAATGGCATGATAGAGACTTTAAACGGTGGTGAGCAGAATATCATGGGGGGAGGTACAGGTCTGGTCAGTACAATGAACAGTGGCAGTCAGGTTATAAGCAGTAGCGGTACTGGTACAGTCGACACTCTGAACGGCGGCACGCAAACTGTTGCCGGCGGTGGCAACGGCACAGTGAGTACTATGCTCGGTGGTACGCAGGTTGTTTCCAGCAGTGGTAAGGGTACGGTAAACGCCTTGAACGGCGGTACACAAATCGTTTCAGTCGGCGGCACGTCACTGGATACTGTTTTGAACAGCGGCGGAACTGTCTATCTTGGCAGCGGCGGCAATATATCTAATATTACCTATAGCGGCGGTATGCAGATCATCGACAATATCACTTCCGGTTATGATAATATGACACTTGGCAGCGGCGGCACCAACGTGACCATGGGCATTATAAGCGGAGCACAGATGAGCGGGACGATCATTAACAGCGGCGGCGAGCAGCTTATTCTTAATGGTGGTACAGCCCTTGATACAGAGCTTAACGGCGGTATTATGCAGATGAGCAGCGGCGGTATAGTCAGTGGGATGACCATGACAGGCGGTAGTATGGTTTTAGAAAACATTGATGGCGGCAGTTTCAATATCAATGGCACGCTGACGGCAAATAATGCAGTTATCGACATGACTGACAGCAGTGTGACACGCGCGGGAACACCGGCCTATGAAAGCCTGACCATAGATACGCTTAGCGGCAGCGGCACCACCTTTATCCTGGATACCGATCTGGCAGGTGAAGCCAACAGCGATAAAGTTACCATTACCCATGCTGATGTCGGTACTCACTATGTACAGATCAAAGACTTGAGCAAGTTAAACAATATTGAAGTAACAGGGGAACATAAGCAGCTTTTGATAACCGATGCCAGCGGCAAACTGACCTTTGTGGGTAAAGAATTCAATGCCGGAGGACTGTGGGACGTTGACCCCACACTGTCTAAAGGTGATGCTCTGGGGCTTTCGGCCAACGACTGGTATTTGACAAATATGGTCAAAACAGTCAATAATGATACGAGCGTGCTTTTGGATGCTGCCGATAACAGCTATGCTATGTGGCGCAATACCAACGACAGTCTGCGCAGTCGTTTGGGAGCACTGGCAAGCGGCAGAGAGCAGGCAGACGGCGTTTGGGCGAGGATGCAGGCAGGGCGCTTCAGCGGCTCAGGCTACGAAGGACGCTACAACCTTTATCAGTTGGGATTTGAGAAGCAGTTCAAGGGCGGAAGTATCTATGGCGGCGCTATCGACTACGGCGATGGCAGCGGCAGCTACGCCCCCGGCAGCAGCAAAGATAATCTGAGATCCTTTAGCCTTTATGGCATCTGGACAACAGGCAGCGGCGCATATACCAATGTTACGGCCCGTGTAGGCAACTTCTCGACCGATTTGGAATCCTACGGCGACTACCCGGATAAAGCCAGCTACAAGCAGCACGCCTATAGTCTTAGTGTGGAATACGGCAAACGCTTTGATTTTGAAGCAGGTTTCTTTGTTGAGCCACAGGCACAATTTACCCTTGGCAGGCTGGCCGGTATCGACTACACCACCGATAGAGGCGTCACTGGCCGTATCGACGGCATGAACAGCGCCATCGGCCGTATCGGCTTCGTCATGGGACAGAAGATAGAAAATGGCAGCGATATCTATCTGAAAGCCGACCTGCTGCACGAATTTGCCGGTGAGCGCGACCTGCAGCTGACCTCGGATGCAGGCGGAACCAATGATATATTGACCAAGCACAACGACTACGGCGATACCTGGTTCGAGCTGGGGCTGGGCGGCAACGTCAGGATCAGCAGGACGGGCAACTTCTATGGCGAAGTGACGCGCGGCTTCGGCGGCGACATCAACAAAAAGTGGAGCGTTAATGCAGGATTGAGATTTACGTTCTGAGGCAATGAAGCATTGTTATGTGCATTAGTAAGCGCCGCTTAGTCACAAGCGTTAGCGCCGTGAATAAGCGTGACGGCTTACTTATGCAAATGTTGCGACTATGTGATTAGTAACAAGCGTTAGCGCAGTGAATGTTCGTGACAGCGAACTTATGCAAATGTTGCAACCGAATAGGGAGCAATATTTGTAATCATATATGAAGCTTGCTCACTGAATAATGAGCAATTTCTGTGAACCTCTATGTAATTAGTCACAAGCGACAGCGCAGAGCTTGATGTATCATCTTTGCCTGCCTTTGCTCCCATTTATATTTTGATATGGAAACGGAGTTGTCAGTATGGATGACAGTGAAAATAAAATGAATCACAGTGTAGATGGGCTGATGGTAGTATGCCCGATTTGCGGCAGGGAATTTGGCTGCAACAAAACGCTGCATGTATATAAGTCTATGGCAGGAAGGAAGCGGCAATATTTTTGCAGCTATTCCTGCTATCAGCAAAGGCTGCATCAAAAAGCTAAACGATAACGAAAGCGGATATATGAAAATGAAAAACAGGCGGGTCATGATATTTTAAGGTTGATTTTCCATATAACCAAAAATCAACCTGTCAATTAGGGCAGGTTGATTTTTTTATTATCTGTAATTAGTGATTGGCTTAAAAATGAACTTTGAAAATATAAATATCGCAAAAATGCGGATATTATCAAAAAATAGGAGGAAACCTATGTATGATGAAAAATGCCTGTCACGTGTCGGGCGCAATGTGAGGGCTTTACGTCTTGCCGTCCAGATGGGGCAGGAAGAGCTGGCCGAAAAGCTGGGCGTCAGCCAGACCCATATGAGTAATATGGAATGCGGGCGTGTGACAACCAGCATCAGGGGTCTGCTGAAACTTGCCAATATTTTTGACTGCTCGCTGGATGTGCTGCTGGATAAAAAAGCAGCCGTGAAGCTTGCTGCACAAGGCCCAGGCAGGGGGACCGGCAGTCAAAGCTGTACAGCAAAAGCAGGCAGCGGCACCTGCACAAAGCCACAAGGGAAAGACCACAGATAGAAGTATGGCTAAAACCCGGGAAAAAAGGGCAGCAACAACCACAGCTGAAAGCACCGGTAAAACCACCGCTGCAACCACTGCAAAGAAAGCGGGTAAAGCCACAAGGCCAAAAGCTGCCCAAAAAAATATTGGCAGACAGCAAATAGACATAAATGAGCTGGCAGATGAGTAAAATAAAATCTGAACACTAGGCTATGAGTTAAGGGCATTGTGGTAAAAGTCTTATATGCTGTTTGGCAACGGTTAATAGCGCAGTTAGGTTTGGATTTAATAAGACGCTTAGCAACGTAAAAAAAATCAACGATATGAAGGAAGTTTCATAAGGTAGAAGCAGTTAAAAGAAATACACATAAGTATTGCACGCGCAATTACTTATGTGTATTTTGTTTACTACAGAGAGCTCTTGTAAGTTTATAATAATTATTATTAATTTCAAATAAATTTCTCTTGCATTTTTTAATGACATATGTTATATTTAAAGTGCGTTAGCGAGAGCTAACTAAAACGGATAAAATTAAATATATATAAGGAGGCAGTTATTATGTCATTGATCAACAAAGAAGTAAACGATTTTAAGGTGCAGGCTTATGTGAATAACGATTTTAAAGAGGTTAGCAAAAAAGATATTTTAGGTAAGTGGTCGGTGTTTTTTTTCTACCCAGCTGATTTTACCTTTGTATGCCCTACTGAATTAGAGGATCTGGCAAATAAATACGAAGAATTTAAAAAGATTGGCTGCGAGATCTATTCCGTATCCTGCGATACTCATTTTGTACACAAAGCATGGCATGATGCGTCTGAGACTATTAAAAAAATCCAGTACCCGATGCTGGCCGATCCTACCGGCACTTTAGCAAGAGATTTCGATGTAATGATCGAAGAGGTTGGGCTGGCAGAGCGTGGCAGCTTTATCGTTAATCCGGAAGGAAAGATCGTTGCTTATGAAGTTATCGCCGGTAATGTTGGGCGTAATGCCGATGAGCTTCTGCGCCGCGTTCAGGCATCCCAGTTCGTTGCCGAGCATGGCGACCAGGTATGTCCTGCTAAATGGCAGCCAGGTGCAAGCACTTTGAAACCCAGCCTTGATCTGGTAGGAATTATCTGATCATGGAACGGTTATATGATGTAATCATCATTGGCGGCGGGCCTGCGGGCCTTGCTGCTGCCGTTTATATGGCGAGAGCACAGTATAAAACTCTTGTTATTGAAAAAGAGAAAATTGGCGGTCTGATCACGATTACTTCTGAGGTGGTAAATTATCCGGGTGTTTTAAAAACTACGGGTAAAGAGCTTACCGAGCAGATGCGTTTGCAGGCTGAAAGTTTTGGAGCGGAGTTTTTGCTGGCCGAAGCCTTAGAAAGCAGGCTGGACGGCGATATCAAAGAGGTACATACGGATAAAGGTGTTTTTAAAGCGTTAGGCGTGATCATGGCAATGGGCGCAGTACCGAGACAGGTGGGTTTTACCGGTGAATCGGAATATCGCGGGCGTGGTGTGGCTTATTGTGCTACCTGTGACGGCGAATTTTTTACTGGTATGGATGTATTTGTTGTTGGCGGTGGTTTTGCTGCTGCCGAGGAGGCGATATTTCTGACCCGTTATGCGCGGCATGTGACAGTGCTGGTACGTGGTGATGATTTTACCTGTGCCGGGTCGATCGCTGATGAAGTGAAGCGGCACGAGCAGATAACTGTTCTGTATAATACTGCTATGTTGGAAGTTGGCGGCGGTGACGTATTGCGTTATGCGGTTTATGAAAACTGTAAGACCGGTGAACGTACTCGTTATGAAACTGCTGATGCGACGTTTGGCGTATTTGTTTTTGCAGGTTATGTTCCGGTGGGCGGGCCGCTCTTAAACGGGCTGGAAACTGATTGTGAAGGCTACCTTATTACGGATATGGATCAAAAGACGAATCTTGACGGTATTTATGGTGCAGGCGATTTGTGTATCAAAAATCTGCGCCAGGTTGTGACAGCGGTGTCTGACGGAGCTAAAGCAGCGACTTCGCTGGAAAAATATGTCGCACAACTGCACGATAAGCTGAAGCTGCCGCGTTTTGCAGTAACTAAAAAGCAAATCACGGAGCCAGCAGTTAAGCAGACGGAAGCAGCTGCTGCCGATGACGGCGCGTTTATTTCGGAAGCTATTAAAACGCAGCTGACGCCTGTTTTTGCAAAATTTACAGATGATTTATTACTGCGGGCCGCATTGGATAACAGCCGGGCGGCGGCAGAAATACGCGGCTTTTTAAACGAGCTGACGCCCTTAAGCGCTCATCTGCGCTGGGAAGAAGCCGGGGAGGCCGCAAACGGGCTGCCGTATATCGAGGTCTGCCGTGCGGACGGAACGTCTTTAGGATTCCGTTTTCACGGTGTGCCGGGAGGTCATGAGTTTAATTCATTTATCGTGACACTGTATAATGCGGCCGGGCCGGGTCAGGCTATCGGTGAGGAGCAGTTGGCTGCGGTCAAAGCGCTGAGCGGAAGAAAAAAGCTGCAGGTGGTCATTTCATTGTCCTGTACGATGTGCCCCGAGCTGGTAATGGCAGCCGGCAGGCTGGCAGTTGAAAATGACGGGATCGAGATAGATGTATTTGATATCAATTTGTTCCCGGAGCTGCGCGAGCAATATAAAATTATGAGTGTGCCTTGTCTGATTTATAATGATAAGATCAGCTTTGGTAAAAAGAATATCGATGAACTGCTGCAGCTGATTGGCTGAGATGCAGGTTAATAAAAACAGGTTCACCGCTTTAGCGGTGAACCTGTTTTGTTATTATTGACCAGCTTTCAGCTCAGTCCAGTAACGGTCGTACATAGTGATACTGTCGCCGATATCGGTCAGCCATTCGCCTTTGGGGATGCTTTCTTTGCCAATTTTCAGCATGGGGTCATCAAGGTAGGCTTGGGAGTGATATTTGAGTGCTTCGTCATTAGGATTGGCGCAGTTCATAAATTCCCAGTTTTTAGCGCTGACCTTGGGGTCGTACATATAGTTCATAAATTTTTCGGCCAGTTCTTTATTTTTACAGCCCTTGGGTATGGCAAAGTTATCTGACCAGATCAGTGAGCCCTGATCTGGGACAACAAAACCGACATTATTATTTTCTCTGTAAGTAAAGGCGGCGTCGCCTGACCACATAATGCCGATCCAGCCTTCTTCAGCAATAAACTTTTGTTTCAGGTTTTCGGTATCGTAGGCAATAACACTGCTGTTGAGCTGCTTCAAGTCTTTGAAGGCTGCTTCTGCCTGAGCCGGGTCAGTGCTGTTATTAGACCAGCCATGTTTTTTCAGGGCTACACTGAAAACTTCGCGGCAGTCATTCAAAAGCAGTACATGTCCTTTATATTCCGGGTTCCACAGATCGTCCCATTTGGCAGGAGTTTCTTTGACATATTTTTTGTTATAGATGATACCGGTGATGCCGGTGGTATAAGGCAGGGTATATTCGCCGGTCGGGTCAAAGGGCAGCTTGCGCAGGTCAGCACTGATGTATTTTGCATTGGGGATCTTGGCAAGATCCAGTTTTTCCAGCATATCCAGCTTGCGCATGGTAGTTACCATATAGTCGGAAGGCATGATGATATCAAACTGGGCTCCGCCTGCCTGCATTTTAGCCAGCAGTTCTTCATTGTTAGAAAAAACGTCATAGGTGATTTTGCAGTTGTTTTGCTTTTCAAAATCAGATATAACATCGGGATCAAAATAATCTGCCCACCCGTAAAGGTTCAGGACCTGGGGCGCTCCGGCATCTTTAGCGGAGTTGTCCGATCCGCAGCCGCCCAGCAGAACGGCAAAGCAGAGAGCGGTCAGTAAATATGTAAGTTTTTTCATAAAGCTAAACACTTCCCCTTTAATGTGTTATAAAAAAGGCTGCCTCATGGGAGACAGCCTGATCTTAAAGCAGAGTTAAATAAACAGAGGTCGCTACGTGTTTATTTAGCGGTTTTGAGTTCAGTCCAATAACGGTCATACATAGGCAGGGCTTCGCCGATATCGATGAGCCATTCGCCTTTGTCGATGTTATCCATACCGACCTTGAGCATGGGATCGTTGCGGAATTCTTCACTGTGGAATTCCATTGCTTTTTCGTTAGGGTCGTTATAGCCGATATATTCGTAGTTTTTAGCGCTGATCTTGGGTTCGTAAATGAAGTTGATGAATTTTTCAGCTAAAGCTTTGTTTTTAGCGCCTTTGGGAATAGCAAAGGTGTCTGCCCAGATGGTAGCGCCTTCCTTGGGGATCACAAAGCCGATGTTTTTATTGTCTTTGTAGGTGTAGGAAGCATCACCTGACCACATAGTACCGATCCAGGCTTCTTCTGCGATAAATTTCTGCTTGATAGTATCGGTGTCGAAAGCCAGTACGTTTGGAGCCAGCGTTTTCAGGTCATTAAAAGCTTTTTCTACCTGAGCCTGGTCAGTGGAATTGTTGGAATAGCCGTTTTTCTTCAGTGCCATACCGATAACTTCACGGTTGTCGTTAAGTAGAATCACGCGGCCTTTATAATCCGGGTTCCACAGGTCTTCCCATGAGGTGGGAGTTTCTTTGATAAAATTTTTGTTGTAGACGATGCCGGTAATGCCCCAGGTGTAAACAAGGGAATGCTTGCCGGTAGGATCGTAAACAGGAGCCTTCAAGCTGCTGACGATATTTTTGGCATTGGGTATTTTATCAAGATCCAGCTCTTCCAGAAGGTTCAGTTTCAGCATAGTTGCTACCATGTAATCGGAGGGCTGGATGAGGTCGTATTGCGCGCCGCCGGCCTGGATCTTGGCCAGCAGTTCTTCATTATTGGCAAAAACGTCGTAATTTACTTTACAGTTGTTTTGCTTTTCAAATTCGGCAATGACCTCCGGATCGAAATTGTCGGCCCAGCTGAACAGGTTCAGCACTTGCTTGTCGCCGCCGGCGGGAGCTGCTGCGTCCTTTTTGGGAGCGTCACCGCCGCAGCCCATGAGAGCCAACGTTAAAACAGCGATGAGGAAAACAAAAAGTTTTTTCATTGTCGGATCACCCTTTCATCATTTTATTTGTTGTTTATATTGTATCACAGTTAGTTGTGATATCAATCGGAGTTTTTATCAGATGTGTGCTGCGGCTGCAGGATCTGAGCGATCACGACCAGCGTGATCGTTGCGAACATCAGCAGTGTGGACAGGGCGTTGATCTCGGGTGAGATACCGCGTTTGACCATAGCGTAGATGTAAAGCGGCAGTGTAGTAGAATTGGGGCCTGCCACAAAGAAGCTGATAATAAAGTCGTCGATAGATAGCGTAAAGGCGATCAGAGCGCCGGCCACGATACCTGGCAGTGCCAGCGGTAATGTGACGTAGCGGAAGGTCTTCCACGGAGTCGCATACAGATCCATTGCTGCCTGTTCCAGTTCATGCCGCATACCTTCCAGTCTGGCATTGACAGTGATGACAACGAAGGAAACACAGAAGGTGATGTGTGCAAGGATAAGGGTAGTTTTACCAAGCGGTACCTGTGCCTGAGCAAATAGTACCAGCAGGGAAAGACCCATAACGATTTCCGGGATCAGGATCGGCAGGTATAAGAGGCCGTTGATGACCGGTTTGTACTTGTATTGGTAACGATTGAGCGCGATAGCGGCTATCGTACCCAGCGTAGTCGAGGCTATTGTAGAGATCACAGCAATAAAAAGGCTGTTGGTGAGTGCCTCTAAAACGCGGCGGTTTTGGAAAAGAGCTTCATACCAGTTGAAGGTGAAGCCTGTCCAGACGGCGTTGATCCTTGATTCGTTGAAAGAATACATGGCCAGGATCAGCAGCGGCAGATAAAGGAAAGCCAGAATAGCCAAAGAATAGGCTACCATCAGATGGCTACGCCACGTCTTTTGCATCGCCGTCACCTCCTTCCTGTGCCTGCAGAGCTTTGTAGTACAGGATGATCAGCACCAGACTCAGTACGGCCAGCACTATGGAGAGCGCCGAGCCAAAGGGCCAGTCACGGGCTGACAGGAACTGGTTTTGGATGAGATTGCCGATGAGCGCCGATTTAGCTCCGCCCATAACGTCGGGAACAACGAACATCCCCAGCGAAGAAATGAAGACCAGAATTGTACCGGCAGCAATACCGGGCATGGTCAGGGGCAGAGTAACTTTACGAAAGGCTGTCAGCGGTTTGGCACCCAGATCGGATGCTGCTTCTAAAAGCCGGGTATCCAGCTGTTCGATAGATACATAGATCGGCAGCACCATAAAGGGCAGCAGTGCATAGACCATACCAAGCATAACGGCCATATCATTGTAAAGCATCTGCAGCGGCTGGTCGATAAGGCCCAGATTCAACAGCAGCGTATTGACTACGCCCTGTGAACGCAGGATAATGACCCAGGCATAGGAACGGATCAGAAAATTGATCCAGAAAGGGATCATGACCAGTATCAGACCTGGCTGCTGCCATTTTTTAGGCAGCTGGGCTATGGTATAGGCCAGCGGGTACCCCATCAGGATCGTGGCAAGCGTAGTTACGATAGCTACGACCAGGGTATCTGCAAAAATTTTAAGGTATAAGGGTTCCAAAAACCGCAGGTAGTTATCAATGGTAAAAGAAAAGATGACCTGTCCATACGGTGTGCGTCCGGCAAAGGACACTGCAACGACGATCAGCAGCGGTATGACGAAAAAGATGCTGAGCCAGAGCAGGGCCGGCGCTACCAGCAGTTTACCGTTTTTCATCATCGCTGTACTTTCACCTCGTCTCTTTCGTACCACCAGATGCCGACGCGTTCGTCGGGCGTCCAGCGTTTGACGTCGTCAAAGTACTGATATGCGACTACGGTCTGGTTCGAGTTGTCAAGACGGACAAAGACTTTGTCGATAGTGCCGTAGAAGACAACATCGACGACGGTGCCGTAAAAAGCAGGCTCGGGGTGCGCTGCGGCTTTGTCTTCGCTTTCAGCTTCTTCGCAGAGGTTCAGCTTTTCCGGCCGCAGGGCCAAAGTTTCAGTTTCAGTATCGAAGAAATTACTTTCGCCGATGAATTTGGCAACAAATTTTGTGGAAGGATAATGATAAATATTATCAGGATTGTCGTCCTGTTCGATAACGCCTTTATTCATTACGACGATGCGGTCAGACATGGTCAATGCCTCTTCCTGATCGTGCGTTACATAGATGAAGGTCAGACCCAGACCGCGCTGAAGGTTTTTCAGTTCCAGCTGCAGATTTTTGCGCAGCTGGTAATCCAGCGCGCCCAAAGGCTCGTCCAGTAAGAGGACCTTGGGATTGTTGACCAAAGCGCGGGCAATTGCGACACGCTGCTGCTGTCCGCCGGACATTTGCTGGGGACGGCGGTTGCGGAAATCTTCGAGCTGGGTAAGATAAAGGACCTGAGCAACACGTTCCTTTTGTTCATCGGCAGGAATTTTTTTCATCATCAGGCCGAATTTTATGTTTTCCTCAACAGTCATGTGAGGGAATAACGCGTAATGTTGAAATACCATATTCACATCACGTTTATAGGGCGGCAAGGCAGTGACGTTTTCGTCGTCCAGATAGATACTGCCCTCGGTAGGAGTTTCCAGGCCGGCGATCATGCGCAGCAAAGTGGTTTTGCCGCAGCCGGAAGGACCGAGCAACGTAATAAATTCTCCATCGTAAATTGTCAGATCGAGAGAGGGGATAATGACGTTATTACCAAATTTTTTTGTGATTCCCTGTAAACGGACCATTTCTTTCATTTTTTGCTTGTCACAACCTTTCGTAATGCAGATTTTATCCTTATGCAGATAACAACTTATTATATACAGATTTGACTCAAAAATTCAATAATTTTTTGTAAAATTTAGAGGTATTTTGCTAAAAAACAGAGAATATTGATACTCATACGCAATAATGACAGTTTTTGATGATTTTTTGCAGAAAAATTCCAAAATTTGGAGGCTTTTTATTAATGAAACGATTGATACTGGCATTGATTTTGTTGGTAGTTGTTTTAATAACCGGCTGCGCTGATGCCGGCAGGCGTGGTCAGGATAAAAAATCTGTGCATGGACCAACGGTAACGTTAGGGATCGAACGCATCGGCGAGTATGAGCAGCTGTTTGCAGGGAAGCGTGTGGGTCTGATTACAAATCAGACCGGTGTTGACAGTAAGCTGCGCAGCAGTGAGGATATTTTACTGGCGCAGACTGATCTGACAGGGATTTTTGTGCCGGAGCATGGTTTGTTCGGCGCCGTGGCTGCCGGAGACGATGTGGACGGCGCTGAATATAAAGGTGTGAAGGTATACAGTCTGTATGGAGCGACAAGACGGCCAACGCCGGCAATGATGGATTCGATCGATGTGATGACTGTTGATATTCAGGATGTGGGTGCCCGGCATTATACTTATGTTTCAACTATGGCCTATGCTATGGAAGAATGTGCTAAAGCCGGTAAAAAGTTTGTTGTTTTCGACCGTCCCAACCCGATTGGGGGATTGATGGAGGGGCCGCTGCTGCGTCAAGAACAGGCAAGCTTTATCGGCCTTTATCCGGTGCCTCTGCGTCATGGACTGACTATCGGGGAATATGCCAGATATATCAACGATACGCAGAAGCTTGGCCTTGATCTGACGGTGATTCCGATGAAGGGCTGGCATCGGAAAATGTACTGGCAGGATACGGGGCTGCCGTGGGTAGGCACTTCGCCGCAGATACCTACAGCTGCTACGGCTTTATATTATGTGACTACGGGTATTTTGGGGGATACTAACCTTTCGGTTGGTATCGGAACAACAAAACCATTTTATTATGTAGGTGCTCCCTTTGCTGAAAAAGATGCGGTTGCGGATAAATTGAACAGTTTGCAGCTGCCAGGCGTGTATTTCAGACCGGCGGCTTTTATTCCAGCTTACGGAGCGTTTGCAAAAGAGCTGTGCCAGGGTGTGGAAATTTATATTACTGATGCGGAGATATATCGTGCCGCGCTTACCGGGGCGAATATCCTGCGCTGCATTGAAGAACTGTATCCTAACAAGGTTGTTTACCCGGCCCGCTATGGCGGTAAAGGCTATAAAATAGATATTGCCCTGGGCGAAACGGCTTTGCGCGTGGGGGTGCCATTAGAGCGCCTGCTGCCGCTTTGGGACAGGGAAGCACAGGAGTTTGCTGAGCAGGTGCGGCCATATCTGCTTTATAAATAATGAAAGGATTGGAAGTAAATGCTGAATAAGGTTTTTGTAGAATTTTTATATGAAGCGGCGCACATTCAGCGCTGGAACGATCACATCCGTCCTAACGGCTTCACGGAGCTGGATAAGCAAGCGCATAAAATGATGATTTTGTATGTGCTTGCAAAGTATGAGGAGCAGGATCATCAGGCAAAACTGAACTGGCGAGTACTGATCGAAGGCGGTATTTTTGAATTTCTGCATCGGATCGTGCTGACTGATATCAAGCCGCCGGTGTTCCATGAATTGATGCGTGTGCATGGTAAAAAACTCAATAGTTGGGTTTATGAGGAACTGCGGCAGCGGATACCTGATCTGGATCCTGTTTTTATGGCTAAAATGCAGAGACATTTTGATGAACCACAGGAAAATTATCTGGAAAAGAAACTTCTGCGTGCTGCACATTATCTGGCCACTCAGTGGGAATTTGGTATTATTTATCATTTCAATCAGGGCATTTACGGTGTTGAGGAAACGAAAGCGGCTATAGAAAGTGAGATCGAGGATCACTATGATCTTGCAGGAGTGCAGAAATTGTCGCTGAAAGGTAAAACCAGCAAGTTTGTTGATCTGGTAGGTCAGCTGCGTTTTCAGAAACGCTGGGCGCAGTCTCCGCGTGTGCCGGAAACTTCAGTAATGGGCCATGTGCTGATCGTAGCTGCTCTGGCATATTTCTGTGCTGTAAAAATGCAGGCTTCAGATGAGCGTATCGTCAATGATTTTCTGTGTGGATTATTCCACGACCTGCCTGAGGTGCTGACCCGCGACATTATTTCGCCGATCAAACGCTCAATCCAGGGGCTGGACGATCTGATCAAGGATATTGAAAAACGTCAGGTTGCAGAAAAATTGCTGCCGCTGCTACCGCATAGCTGGCATGAGGATATCCTGTACTTTACTGAAGATGAATTCAGTAACCGGGCTGTTGTTGACGGTGAGAAGATTACCTGCAGGCCGGAAGAGATTGGGCTAAAATATAATGAGAACGGTAAGGGATATAGGGCCGTTGATGGTACTGTGTTAAAATGCTGCGACCATCTGGCAGCTTTTGTGGAAGCCTATCTTTCAATAGAATATGGTATCAGTTCGAAGCATTTGCGCAATGGCATGGAAGATTTACGGGAACAATACAAAAATAAGGTCGTTTGCGGTTTGGATTTTGGGAAGCTTTACGAGGAATTTCCTCGTTTGTGATGTGGAAAATATTAAAAATGCATAAATTTGCAGAAAGTGTATAAATTGCTAAAATTTTCAAAAAATTTTCTTTGTGCGTATAAAAATAGCTAGACTGCCGCTTGTGCTTAGAGTTATAATAAAGCTGAGGGGATACATTATACAAAATTCAACTATGTATTTTGGAATGTAGGGATAACTAGAAATGTAATAAAATTATGCTTAAATTAAAAAATATTTAAAGGAGGCATCATTATGAATCTGTTTGAAATGGCAAAAATTCCTCTGAACAAAGCAATTGAGGTCATGAAACTTGACCCGAGTGCTGCGGACATTATCGCAACTCCTGAACGTACTCTGGAGGTTTCCATTCCTGTTCGTATGGACGATGGAACTACAAAAGTATTTACTGGTTATCGCAGTCAGCACAGCACCATTATGGGGCCGGCTAAAGGCGGCGTTCGTTATCATCCCGGAGTCAACATGGACGAAGTAAAGACTCTGGCTTTCTGGATGACCTGCAAATGCGCAGTTGCAGGTTTACCTTACGGCGGCGGCAAAGGCGGCATAGTTGTTGATCCTTCTAAACTTTCTGAAAGAGAACTGGAAGGCTTGACTCGCGGCTTTATTGACAGGATCGCTCCGATCATCGGCGAGAAAATGGATATCCCGGCACCTGATATGAATACCAATGCTAAAATCATGGGCTGGATGATGGATGAATTCAGCAAGATTAAAGGCCAGTTTGAACCGGGTTTCGTTACCGGCAAACCGATCTGTCTGGGTGGTTCTTTAGGCAGAAACGCAGCTACCGGACGCGGCGTTATGGTAGCTGCCGGCGAGGCTATCAAAGCTTTGGGTATTAAGCCGAAGCAGGCTACCTGCGCTGTGCAGGGATTTGGTAATGTTGGCAGCTGGACTGCTAAACTGATCCATGATATGGGTGTAAAGATCGTTGCTTTAAGTGATATCAACGGTGCCATCCATAATCCCAAAGGTATGAATCCTTATGATGTTGAAAAACATCTGCAGAAAACAGGCAGCGTTGTTGGTTATAAAGGTTCAAAACCCATCAGCAATGAAGAACTGCTGGCTATGGATGTTACGATCCTTGCTCCGTGTGCAATGGAACTGCAGCTGACTAAAGCCAACGCAGCCAAGGTACAGGCCAAGGTAATCGTTGAAGGTGCTAACGGACCGACAACTCCTGATGCAGATAAGATTCTTGACAAAAAAGGTATTCTCGTTGTACCTGATATCCTCGCTAATGGCGGCGGTGTAACTGTAAGTTATTTCGAATGGGTACAAAACCTGTATCGTTATTTCTGGACTGAAGAAGAAGTTATCGAAAAACAGGAAAGTCTGATGATAGATGCTTTCAAGAAAGTTTACGATACCGCCAAGGAGCATAAAGTTAATATGCGTACAGCGGCTTATATTGTAGCTTTGGGCCATTTGGCAGAAGCTATGAAATATCGTGGTATGTACTAAGAATAATAAAAGGGCGGCTAAA
>ENA-OPSV01000586-OPSV01000586.1-human-gut-metagenome-genome-assembly--contig:-NODE-586-length-29107-cov-6.642882_pt1 | contig 29107 bp, 30 predicted proteins | sample MGYA00241460_ERZ501912 | MGnify/ENA primary metagenome ERZ501912 (study PRJEB25962, sample SAMEA2042402) | human gut metagenome | biome: human gut; feature: human-associated habitat; material: faeces...
ATACGAAATTTATCTCACTTTCTCGAAGTCTGACAGCGTGTAGAAATTTGTAATTGGACTTTTTCTACACGCTGTATGGGTTACTTCAAATTTGTGAAGTAACCCTTTGTAAGTTTTTATTTTGTTTTAACCTTTTCGTCTTTTAACTTGTTGTGATAATCCTTTGTTTCCTTAGCAAGTGAGCCGGAAAGTGCAATCAAGCATATAAGGTTTGGTATTGCCATAAGTCCGTTTGCAATGTCTGAAAAGCTCCAAACAACACCTAAGGTTGCCGTTGCGCCTACATAAGTTAAAAGTGAAAATACAACTCTGTAAATATAGCAGAAAATAGGCTTTTTGAAAAGGAATTCAAGCGCTTTTTCTCCGTTGTATTCCCAGCCTAAGATAGTTGAAAAAGCGAAAAGGATAATGCTGATTGTTACAAATACAGCTCCGGCTTTGCCAAGTGCCGTTTCAAATGCCGCAATAGTAAGTTCTGCACCTTCAAGCAATTTGCCGTCGGCATTTGTTGTGCCGAGTACACCGCTTGAAGCAATTGCAAGACCTGTGATTGTGCAAACAATAATTGTATCAATAAATGTACCGCACATATTTATAAAGCCTTGCTTTACGTGGTGGTCAGAGGTAGCAGATGCCGCTGAAATTGCCGCACTGCCAAGACCTGCTTCATTTGAAAAAACGCCTCTTGCAATACCGTAACGCATAGAGTTCATCATGCTTGCCGTAACCGTGCCGACAAGACCGCCCGCAATTGGTTTAGCACCGAATGCCATTGAAAAGATATTTGCAATTCCGCTTGGAACGTTTTTATAATTAATGCAAACTACAAGTATGCCTGCAATCATATAAAATACCGCCATAGCAGGAACAAGTACGCTTGATACCTTTGAAATTGATTTGATACCGCCTATAACAACAGCACCGACACATATAACGAGTATAATTCCCACAATCCATTTAGGCACATTAAATGTGGAGCTTACAGCAGTAGTGATTGAATTTCCCTGCGCAGAGTTGCCTATGCCAAATGAAGCCATAAGGGTAAATATTGCAAACATTACTGCAAGAAATGAGCCGAGTTTTTTGTTTTTAAGACCGTATTTGAGCGTATACATCGGTCCGCCGCACATTTCGCCTTTTTCATTTACTCTCCTGTATTTTCCGGCAAGAGCACATTCCGCATATTTTGTTGAAATGCCGAAAGCCGCTGAAATCCACATCCATACAAGAGCACCCGGTCCGCCGAGCACCATAGCCGTTGCAACACCAACAATGTTACCCGTGCCGACAGTAGCCGCAAGAGCCGTCATAAGTGCTGAGAACGGTGAAATGTCACCCTCGCCGTCCTTTTTTCTTGACTCCTTGCTGAAAAGCTTTTTAAGTGAAGAGCCAAGATTTCTCCAAGGCAAAAATCTGAGCCTTAATGTCAAAAATATACCTGTGCCGACAAGAAAAACCAGCATTACAGGTCCCCAAACAAAGTCGTTTACTTTGGTTACTATCTCAGTAAATTTATCCATTTAGCGCCACCCTTTTAAATAAAAATAATATATATAATAACATATTATTAAGTGTATATCAAGAAAAAAATCAACTGTATAAACAGTTGACCTATAATTTCTGATTATTTTTGGGGTATGGGTTTGGATTATCGGTAAGCTCTAACAGATAATCAACACTCACATTGTGAAGCTTTGCTATTTTAATAAGTGTTTCCGGTGTCATAGAATTAACTCCATTTTCATATGCTGCATAAGTTCGGCCATTGACATTTGGCAGAATTTATGTCATTATGGTTTTATAAATTATATGATTAGGGAGAAATACAATGGCTTGCTATTTAGTGGATTATGAAAATGTAAATCAAAAAGGGGTAAACGGAGTTACTCAATTAAAATTAACGGAAAATGACAGTATTGTAATCTATTATAGCAATAGTGCAAATTCGTTAACTTTTGAGCTGCATAATGAACTTATGCGTACCAATGCAAAAATCGAATATCGCAAAATTACCAGCGAAAGCAAAAATGCGCTTGATTTTATTTTAGTTTGCGATTTGGGTAGGCTTATCACCCAAAATCCTGACGAACATTTTTATATTGTATCAAAGGACGGCGATTATGATAATGTTATAAAATATGTAACAGGTCATTACAAATGTTCAGTTGAAAAAATAAAATCAATTTCTCAAAATATTGTACAACCTAATAATATCAAAAGTGGTTTGCCGGAGAGTACCGGAAATGAACTGAACAAATTAGTTAAAAATGATGAAGCAAAAAGAGTGCAGGCAACTATTGATAAATATGTTACCAAGAATGCGATACATAACAATCTTGTAAAAATCTTTGGTGAAAGAGGAAAAGAAATATATGAAAATATCAAACCTCTTTTGAAAAATAAAAAATAATCACCGCTTGTTTTATAGAAATATAAAAAGCAGTCAATATACTTTTTGTATGTTGACTTCTTTTGCTGTTAATATGCATTTTGACTACAAATTATATAGTCTTTTTGCGTTTTCGTTTGTGATATCTAAAAGCTCTTGTGCGTCCATATCCAAAAGCGAGCCGATTTTTTCAGCAATATACGGAATATAATGCGAATCGTTGCGCTTGCCTCTCATTGGGGTAGGGGCAAGGTACGGGCAATCGGTTTCAAGCACCAATCTTTCAATTGGTATCTCCTTTGCGACCTCAAGGCTTTTTCTTGCATTGTTAAAGGTGACAACTCCATTTAAGCCGATATACATACCAAGCTTAATAATTTCTCTCGCCATTTCCTTTGAACCCGAAAAGCAATGAACAACCCCCTTAGGCTTTGTTTCTCTGAAAATATCAAGTGTATCGCCGTGAGCGTCCCTGTCGTGAACAATTATCGGCATATCAAGCTTTTTTGCAAGCTCAATTTGCGCTTTGAAAAACTTTTTCTGTTCCTCTTTGCTTGATTCCATCCAGTAATAATCAAGTCCTATTTCGCCGATTGCAACGCATTTGTCGTTTTTTGCAAATCTTTCAATGACTTTTAAATCATCAAGCGTTGCACCATTTAAATTTTCGGGGTGAAAGCCTGCGGCAAAATACATATAATTATATTTTTGCGCAAGGTCAAAATTAAATTGAGTTGAATCTATGTCACATCCGCAGCTGACAACTAAAGAAACACCCTGACTTTGAAGATTATTTAATAATTCCTCTCTGTCAGGGTCAAATTTACTGTCGTCGTAGTGGGAATGTGTATCAAAAATATTGTGATACATTTATATTCCTACCGTTTCTTATCTTATTTTAGTACCTGCCGGCATACCGTCAACGAAAAGCACCTTGACGTCATTTTCGCTTACATCACCTGCAAGAAGCATACCGTTGCTCATTTCGCCGCAAAGCTTTGCAGGCTTAAGGTTTGCAACAATAATAACGCTCTTGCCGATTAAATCTTCAGGCTTGTACCAAGGAGCAATACCGGAAACAATTTGCCTTAGTTCGCCTGAGCCGTCATTAACCTGCAATTTGAGAAGCTTTTTAGCTTTCTTTATAGGCTCACATTGCTCAATTTTTGCAACTCTAAGCTCAACCTTTGCAAAATCGTCAAATTGAATTTGAGCAAGACCTTCAATTTCAGGTTTAGCCGCAGCCTCTTGCTTAGCATTTTCCTTTTGCTTTTCAGCAATCTCGGTAAGCATCTTTTCAGCGTCAATTCTTGCAAAGAGTGCTTTGGCTTCTCCTACTTTAGTGCCGGGCTTAAGTGCTCCGAACTCCTTAAGTGAATCATAATCCTTAATATCGCAGTTCATCTGCTCAAAGATTTTTTCGCTTGTTTCAGGCATAAACGGCGAAAGAAGTATCGCAATATATCTGATAGCTTCAAGAAGATTGTAAAGAACCGTACCGAGTCTTGACTTTTGGCTTTCGTCCTTTGCAAGAGCCCAAGGAGCAGTTTCGTCAATATATTTGTTAGAGCGCTTTGCAAGGTTTAATACAGCCTCAACAGCATCTGCAACTCTGTAAGTTTCAAAGCATTTTTCAACCTTGGCAACTGTATCAAGAGCAAAGGTTTTAAGCTCCTCGTCCTCAACATATTTACATTCAGGCTCATAGCACGGACTTTGAACAACACCGTCAAAATACTTGTTTTGCATTGCGATTGTTCTGTTTACAAGATTGCCGAAAGTGTTAGCAAGGTCGCTGTTGTAGCGCTCGATAATCGTTTCATAAGTGATTGAACCGTCGTTTGCATAAGGCATTTCCGATACAAGATAATATCTTACTGCGTCAACACCGAGAAGCTTAACAAGGTCGTCTGCATAAATAACGTTGCCACGTGACTTTGACATCTTGTCCTCGCCAAATAAAAGCCAAGGATGACCGAATACCTGCTTAGGAAGCGGTTCGCCGAGTGCCATAAGCATAATAGGCCAGTAAATAGTATGGAAACGCACGATATCTTTTCCGATAAGGTGCAGATCTGCAGGCCAGTTTTTCTTGAAAAGCTCTGATGATCCGTCAGGATCGTAACCGATTTTTGTGATATAGTTTGTGAGGGCATCAAGCCATACATACACTACATGCTTTGGATCGAAATCTACCGGAATTCCCCAGCTGAATGATGTTCTCGATACGCAAAGATCCTGAAGTCCCGGAAGCAGGAAGTTGTTCATCATCTCGTTTTTCCTTGAAACCGGCTGGATGAAATCAGGGTGTGTGTTGATATAGTCGATGAGTCTGTCTGCATATTTGCTCATCTTGAAGAAGTATGCCTCCTCCTTTGCAGGCTGTACCTCACGTCCGCAGTCCGGACATTTTCCGTCCACGAGCTGTGACTCTGTCCAGAATGACTCACATGGTGTACAGTAAAGTCCCTCGTATGAACCTTTGTAGATATCGCCCTGATCGTAAAGCTTCTTGAAGATTTTCTTTACACATTTCTCATGATCCTCATCTGTTGTGCGAACAAAATTGTCATATGATGAATTTACCATATCCCAGATTCTCTTTACCTCACCTGAAATCTGATCTACAAACTCCTTCGGTGAAATTCCGGCTGCCTCAGCCTTTTCCTGGATTTTCTGTCCGTGCTCATCTGTTCCTGTCTGGAAATATACGTCGTATCCCTCTGCTCTCTTGTATCTGGCGATTGCGTCTGCAAGGATGATCTCATATGTGTTTCCGATATGAGGCTTGCCTGATGTGTACGCAATGGCTGTTGTCATGTAATATTTACCTTTGTTTGCCAATTTAGTTTCCTCCTGTTTTTAATGCTTCGCACATATAGTCTTCTATAATGCCGTATCACATACAGTATATTCCTCAGAACAACTGTATGCTCTCCGGCAATTCAATATATTACGTGCGAAGCCGTAATAATAAAACAAAACGCCTCCTCAGGAGAAAACTCCCAAGAAGACGATTATATCGTGGTACCACTTCTCTTCACACAGCTATCAAAATCATCCAGCATCTTTTGCCGGCTCTGCTGCGCCTCTTTCCGCTATAACAGGCGGTTCCTGTCAGTATCTAGCCAATGGTTCGATACTGCTGCTCCAAAGCCATGTTCCTCCTACTTTAGGTCATCCCCTCTCAGCCTGTGTGGGATTTCTCTGTAAATCTGCCATAAAAGTACTCTCTTTTTCGTCGCTTTTATCTCATACATTTCTAGAGTAGCATGTGGCTTTTAAATTGTCAACTGTTGTAAATCAACTTTTCTTTTACCAATCTTTTAAAATGCATTCTGTACTTGTAACTGCAAAATAATAGAGCAGGCTCACCCTGCTTTCAATAGCTTTCTATTTGGAAACTCAGAGATTTCCAGCATTGGTGCTTTTTTCTGCATATCCTCTTTTGTACAGCCCTCAGTCCTTGTAATAGGATAAGGCAGCTCAAATTCCATGCTTGTTCCCTTTCTAAGTGAAAACGATGTTCCCGGCATATCAGGGTACATTGTGCAAAAAACATTCTCACTCACAAGTGCCATATAATTATCGCCCATAAGACTATAGCGATCCAGCATCAGCCCGCCTTCCTCTCCAAGGTCGCAGTCTTTATTATAGATACGAACCTTTAACAGACAATAAAATGGAGTATTTTTTACTGTTGCTTCATCTGCCTGCCCCATATTATAACGCTCATAAAGTTCTCTTGTATCTACTACCTCATAGCCCAGAACCTGTACAGCATATCCGTCGATACACTCTTCAACAGTATCCACATAATCATTTCTAAAATCTACAGTTTCTCCCACATCATATATGTATACCGGCACTCTATCAGCATTTTTATTAACCACAATTACACGAGCTGTATACAGAATAAGCAAAATTAACCCGCAAATAATAAGCACTCTTTTTCTCACCCGCATATCCTGCCCTCCTTAAGTTTTACAATTTCATCAGATAATTCCTCCAATGTCTGCATATCATGGCATGAAATGATCACAAGTGCTCCCCGCTCTTTCTGTTTTCTAACAACTGATTTAACCATTTCCTTTCCATCATCATCCAGGGCATTTGTCGGCTCGTCTAATACTACGATATCGGGATTTCCAAGAACTGCTGCCGCAATCCCCAGTCTCTGTTTCATTCCAAGTGAATACTTTTTATATTTTTTCCTTCCCGCCTGCCCCAGTCCTACATCATCAATTAATCCACGTATTTCATTCTCCACGCTCTTTTTATCCACATTACCATCCACTTTTGCAAGAAGCTTTAAATTATCCTCTCCGGAATACATATCCAAAAATGCAGGATTTTCCAGTAAAAATCCAATACTCTCCGGAAAATCTATATCTTTTCCAAGTTCTTTGCCATCAATACACACCTTGCCACTCGTTGGACGGATCAATCCGATAAGTGCTCTCATAAGCATTGTCTTTCCCGAGCCGTTTATTCCCTGAAATCCATATACTTTTCCTGATGACATATCCAGATTTATATCCTCAAGCACTATACTTTTATTGATTGTTTTACAAAGCTTTTCTACCTCTATATGTGCCATTCTAGTTTTCCTCCTGAATAATGTTATACTTTTTGAACCTTATCACACCCACTATAACTGTTATAAATATTATCAAACACATAGCAGGGATTGCCACTTTGCAATCTATACCATCCTCATTTATCCACAAATGCCTTATCAGCATTGCATAATTTCCAATAACAAACAGGCTTTGAAAATATGCTGACAGCAGCAAAACCATGCACATTACCATAAAACTGTATATCGGCTTAAGCCAGAGTCCCAGTGCCATTTGTATCTGACATATTGCTACAGATAACATAAAAACCATTACTATATCTCCAACCGGCATTATTGCATGCGGCTTAAGTGACGTATCTGCCCCCAGATTAAAAAGAACAGTCTGCATATCTGTATTTACCTGCATTCCGGACTGTATGCCGCTTATACTGCAAAAAGACAGAATTAATGTAAAAATTATCCCAAAGAAAATAATATTGCAGAGCAGATTCCATATACATTTTGACAGCCACCATTTCACACGGCTTTTTCCCTTTATCAGAAGCTTATTTCCGAAACCGCATAAATTATTCATGGGATAACTCAGAGTCACAAAAAGTATCATTACAAAAAGCAGCATCCATGTCACTGGAAATTGAAACACATTTTCCATAGACATTTTATATTTTTCCATACCACCGAAATTATATAGCAGAACATCTCCCATATGCTTTTGTGTACTTATACCATACTGCGCATACGAATTCATTTTCTGCCACAGCATAAACAGTACAGCCATTTCAAATATAACCGGAAACAATAATAATTTCAGGTTTTTTATGCAGCCATATTTTATGTCATAACATAACAATTTCCACATTTTCATATATGCATCCTCACATTACATCCTTTTTATGCATCAAAACCATATTAACCGCAATTGTTATAGCAGCCATTAACATAGACATTAAAACTATGATCCAAAGTTTTGCCGGATATCCGGTCTGTACACATTTGGTAAAATAAAATGGTGAAAATTGATAATTTTCTGCCCCAGGAGTATTTGAAAACAACATATTATTAAGTACATTTAATACCATGCAGACAACAAACGGAAAAATACAATTAACCCATTTATATTTAATAAATAGTGCCGACAGCATCGTAATACATGCCAAAGCTCCACAAAACATAAAATCAACCAGCATATATACCGCTACATAAGCAAATGGCTGTGTATAATACAAGCTTGAAAATAGAGAATTGCCAAAAACACCATACATAGTGTCATATGTAGGAACAGGTGTTATTGCCGGAATAAACATCGCAGTCAGCATAAAATTGATGATTAACGGCACTACCATTGCAAGACCACCGGCAATAAATGTTGCCAGAAATTTGGCTGTCAGATAGCTTTTCTCTCCTGCTCTTACCAGCATCTGACGCATATATCCGCTATTTTTTTCTCCGCAAAATGACCAGCCGTACGGCAATGCTATAAGCAGCGGAAACACAAAAAAGTATAGTGATGACCCTAACGAAAAGCCTTCACCACCAATCCAATGATTAAATAACGTAAATCCCTCATAACAAGGATTGATACCATCATATATCTGACTGTTGTATACAAGATTTACATTATAAACCAGCCCTACTATGCCTATCATAGTTCCTATGATTATAGATATGGCAAAATATCTGGTCTTAATCGCCTTGTTAAGCTCAATTTGTAATACATTTTTCATATGCTACTCCAATCCGGGATCTATAAACTGCCTGTTCTCTTCATCACCATTAAAGTTCACCGACAGATAAAGCTTGCTTAAGTCCATATTATCAATCTGCAGCAATGCCGGATCTACACAAAATCCTATCTGAGCGTCAAGCGACTGTCCCTGCACCAGTGTATAATCATATATCCCATGCTCATTGTCCTTTGCATTTGAAAAATAAACCGGATAGCCTAAAAGCTGACAGACACCATTAATATCATATACCAGGGAAATATCCCCTACAGTGCATATTTCATCCTCGATATTTTTTACAGATATATCGCAAAGCAGAAGCTTTCCGCAGGCCACCTCATCCTTTTTCAGTATCGCAGGCTTTTCGGGATCAGCTCCCATATAATAATCGGTTTCTATAAGTTTATCCTGCACACCATCAATTTCAGCCGCAGTATCATATATTTTTACACTGTTTACAATATAACTTTTGGCAACGTATTCTCTATTTGTGCCGTAATCCACGTTTTTCACCTGAATTTCATCTCCAATATTATAAATATCACTTTCATTATCTATCACTATATCCTCAACCTCAGGTCTATCGCTTTCATCACCTTTACCCAGGTTGCCGTAGCTTTGTTTTTGATTTGACGAGCAGCCTGAAAATGTGGTTATAAGCATTGAAATTGCCATGATTGCAGTGAATATGTTTCTCTTATCCATAAATCCTCCTACCACTTATAATTCAATAAAATGATTGAAAAATCCAAAAGTACCCTTGCATGCTTGCATTTTTAAGTATATCTTTTGGCCCTTATATCATAAGTATTATGCTTGTCAATTGGCACTTTCATATTACCTCATTTTCTCTCATATAACTGTATTTCTTCTTAATAGTCAAAAATGAGGAGTGAGCGGTCTTATCACTCACTCCTCGTTTTCATCCACTTATCCATAAATTACAATTTCTTTATAAAAAAATATATAATAGATTTATTCATAATTTTATGTAAGGAGACCAGCTATGAAATCTATTGGAAAATGCTTATCCGAAAAATATGTTTTAAATGGAATTATTGAATCTCATTTTAGTGATGCATATGCTTATATTTTTGACTACATGTTTAATTTCATATTATACAATTTATCACTATTAACTTTAGGTTTTTTATTTCACCATCCGATAGCCGTTACAATATATATTATCATTACAGGATCTTTACGTGCTGTAACCGGTGGGTATCATTGCAAAACACGTATTTCATGCTATATACTATCATATACTGTATTTTCTATATATCTTTTAACTATTGCCACTATACCTATGATTTCTGCATATATCTTGATACCCATATATATTATTTGCTGGATTTTAATATTAGTGGTTTCACCTGTTGACACACCTAACAAAGTATTTAGTAAGTCAGCTAAAAAGACAGCCCGGAAAAAAACCTATATTATTTTTTTCTTCAATTCCATATTTACAATTCTGTCACTTTTGTTACACTGGAATAAAGGTTTAATTTTTATTGATTTAAGTCTCATAATATGCGCAACAGGTCTTTATACCGGATATATTTCAAATATAAGGAGGCATCATGAATCTTAATATAGCAATATGCGACGATGATACAAACGATATCGCAATAATGAAAAAGAATATTTTACAATACACAATAGAAACTGATAACAACATTGTCGTATCATCTTATTTTTCAGCGAGTGATATACTTTCAGACTACAAGAATCATCTCTATCAGATAGTACTTCTGGATATAGAAATGCCAGACATAAATGGTATGGAACTTGCCAGACAACTCCGGGATATGGATGATGATCTGCTCATTATATTTACAACATCCTATCCGGAATATATGCACGAAAGCTTTGAAGTCCAGCCATTTCAATTCATAACAAAACCGGTCGACTATACAGCTATATACAAGCTTTTTAACAATATTATCAAAAAATTATATCGAAACTCAAAAAGTATCGTTATAATTGATACTGATGGTGAAAAAAATTTTGTACCTTTAAGCGATCTTCTTTATATTTCATCAATGAAAGAAAATAAGTTACATCTCAGATATCAACTTACTGACAGAGCATTGATATCCAAAGGCACTTTATCCGAAGCAGAAAAACGACTTTCTTCTCACGGATTTGTTTCACCTTCAAGAGGATTTCTGGTAAATTTACACCAGATCAGATCAATTACTTCCACGCGGCTTTTACTGAATAACGGCTTTGAACTTCCAATCAGCCGGAGAAGATCCAAGGAATTACAAAATATCTACTCTCAGCACATTATTAATATATTATAAATTTAAGGAGACAAGTTTATGAAAATAGTATTGTTGAATTTATTGGACAGCATGATGTCCGGTGCAGCAGCCTTTATATTTTTTCAGACAATTCTTGGAAAGAAGAAATCCCAACTGCCATATTATATAATACTTCTCATATTTGTATGCAGCTTTACTATTTATGCAGCCATTACATCTATTTTAATTGGCAATACATCGACACTGGCAGTTTATTTACGTTTAACCTTATCATCTTTACTTTGTTTCTGCCTAAGTTTTCTTTATTCAGCCAATTTGCGAACTAAAATACTTATATCCATCAGTACTACTATATTATGCTCTATCTTTGAAGCTTTTTCGTATTACATTATTACAAGCATTTACTCATATCGAGTCGAAAAAGATACTATGGATTTTTTAGTATTCTCCAATATATCGCTTATGGCGAATATGTTTTTCCTTATTTTTTCAATACTGATTCATTTTATCTGGAAAAAGGAGGCTTTTGTTCATTCTTTAAGTTATACAATAATTTTATTGGTTATTCCGGTACTTTCTATGTGCCTGTTACTATCAAAACCAATTTTATATCTAAATATAAATATTCCGTCTGCCTTTTTCATTTTAGCAGCCTTTGTATTGTTTATAAATATTATGAACTATATATTGTTTTACAACGTCCTCGAAAACGAAGAGCTCCGCTTTCAGCTTACCATCCAAAAAGAACAGATTGAATTTCAGCGCAACAAATACGAGCAACTGGGTGCTGCCTACAAAAATATACGTAGCTTTATGCACGACACCAAAAAGCATCTGTTTTATATTGAAAATTGTGTTACTGAGAAAAAATATGACGATATAATCCCTTATTCTAAAGAGATTATGCACGACCTCGAATCACGCTATTGTACTATTAATACAGGAAATCTCGTTATAGATGCCTTTGTAAGCAACCTGCTGCTTCAGACAAAAGCCCAAGGTATCACTCTGCACACCAATCTGAAATTTGACAAAGCCACTATTCCTGTCAATGATTATCACCTGACTATCATTCTCGGAAATCTGCTTGATAATGCGCTTAATGCCTGCCGTGGACAAATCGGAGCAAATATCAAGGTTGCGGTAAGAACTGTAGACGGCACCTTTACCATACACGTTGCAAACACATATGTGATTGCAGATCCTGACAAGGCACCTGATGATTTTGAAAAAATAGATTTTATTCACGGATATGGTCTGAAAAATGTAAAGGACTCAGCCGAGGCATGCGGTGGTTTCTGCGTGATCCATCATGAAAATGATGTATACTCTGCCACTGTTATAATACCTATTCTGAATCCTTGAATTTATTCATCAACAAAAAGGATAACCTATCCATCTGAAATCCGATTTTCTACAACACCTTTGAACCATTTGCCGTAAGCTTAAAAGTTGCACCTAGCACCTCCGCTGCGCCACGACACATCATCATTCGACCCAGGAAAATTTCAAAATACTCATACATAGAGCAGATTTTCGTATCAATCTGCAGATTAAGCGCTATGACTTTTTTATCCATATTTATTTTAAGAGCTGCATCTGTTACTGCATAATTTACCCTGTCGTGTATATCAAAATTTTCTTTTGCCTTGTTCCTTACACGGTTTCTGCGCACATCGGTTTTATCTGCTATGATGAGTGCTGCTGAAATAGGATCCGTTGCCCCTCCGGTTGACTCATCATGATGTCCTATCGCAGACACAACCGTTATCCTATCATTCAGACTCATATCTGTTTCTTTGAGTATCTCGTTTGCCAGTATTGCACCATATTCCGCATGACGGCTTCTGTTTACCACATTTCCGATATCATGCATAAATCCCGCGATTTTTACCATTTCAATATCAGATTCGCTGTAACCGAATTTCTTTAATATATATGCTGCTCTTTTGGCTACCATTGTGCAATGAGCAGCCGAATGGTCTGTAAAGCCCAATACTCCAAGGTTTTCATTCCCTTTCTTTAAACATTCACAGACCTCCTTATTCTTTTTTATCTCATCGTATGTCAAATTATTGCCTCCTGTTTTGTTACTTAATCATAAATTATAGTCTGCTTTTCATAAAAATATTCGTACATGTTTTGTAATCTTTATTTCTGCACTTATAAGCGTAACAAATAATTGAAAATATATTGAGGTGGCTGTGTAAAATTTGTGGGAAATTTTCTATTTACTATTGATATATTTTGCATTGATATATTTTGTTGCATATTTTCCTCCTTTATGCATATATTTGACTAAAAAATATGCAGATACTCAATAAGTATCTGCACATTTTCTAAGTAATATTATGCATTAAAGGTCAAAAGGTATTTTACCCTATCGTATAATAATATACGCTGTATATGCCGCATACATTAGCAGCATGATGATGCCCTCGCCTCTTTTTATCTCACGTTTTGTCCATGCCATAATCCACACGATGAGTGAAAATACCACAAGCACGATAATATCTATGATATTTTCCTGTATGAATGCTATCGGGCTGATGGCTGATGCAATTCCAAGCACCATGAGTATGTTGAAAATGCATGAGCCGACTGCATTTCCGAGTGCCATATCGACCTCATTTTTTCTGGCTGCGACTATTGATGTCACAAGCTCTGGAAGCGATGTTCCGATAGATACGATGGTCAGTCCGACGAGTGTCTGGCTCATTCCAAGGTCAATCGCTATGCGGCTTGCACTGTCTACTACGACATCTCCGCCTACTGCGATGCCGACAGCTCCGATTAGGATGAAAATCACTGCTTTTGGCATTGAGATGAGAGGTATCTCATCGACCTCCTCATCTGATGACTGCCTGTTCTGCTTTAATGTGTGTCTGATAAGGTAGAAAATATATCCTGCAAAGCAGCCGAGCAGTATTATCCCGTCCACTCTGCCGAGTGTCATGCCGATTGTTCCCATGACAAGAAGTAAAATGGCACATATCATCGAAAATGGGAAATCCCTTTTTAATGATGCTCCATCCACCACTATCGGTGTCATCAAAGCGCACACGCCGATTACTACCATAAGGTTAAATATGTTTGAACCTGTCACGTTGCTGACTGCAAGCGTATTATTGTGTGCTATGGATGCTGCCACACTGACCGCTGTTTCAGGAAGCGAAGTTCCCATCGCGACAATTGTCAGTCCAATGATAAGTGACGGTACCTTGAAGCGCTTTGCCACGCTTGAGCTGCCCTCCACGAACAGGTCTGCGCCCTTTACCAAAAACACAAAGCCCACTATGAGGCAGAGCAGCACCACTATAAACGGTGCATTATTGATGAAATTTTCCATGTTGATTCCTCCATTTTTTATTTTTTAAAAGCTTATAATTCCCAGATGCTCAAGCAATATCTTCATGCCTATGAGTATGAGAATGATTCCTCCGGCTATCTCTGATTTCTTTTTATATTTATTGCCGAAAAAGTTTCCGACTATGACTCCGATGATTGAGAGCACGAAGGTTGTAAGTCCTATGATTGCAATAGCCCAGTAGATGTTTAAGCTGTCATAGGTAAATGCAAACATGATTCCGACTGCAAGCGCATCGATGCTTGTTGCAATTGCAAGCAGAAGCATCTCTCCCTGATTGAGCGCCAGGTCTTTTTCCACGACCGCGTCATCATCCTTTTCCTTTACTGCCTCATAAACCATCTTTCCACCGATAAATCCCAGCAGAATGAATGCTATCCAGTGGTCAATGCTTGTGATGTACTTCTCAAACCGGATGCCCAGCATATAGCCGATAAACGGCATGAGCGCCTGAAATCCTCCGAAATACAGACCGATTGTCAGCGCCTGCTTTCTGTTTACCTTTGTCATTCCAAGTCCCTTGCAGATGGATACTGCGAAGGCGTCCATTGACAAACCTACTCCTATGAGCAGGATTTCAATAAATAATACCATATTTTTCTCCCTTTTGCCTAGTGTGCGGCGATTAATTTCTCACGGATAAGCATATGAAAAAATGAGACCCTCGCATGCAGACACGAAACCTTATAAAGCTATAATTATATGGCTTATATAGCTTTATTGTGTGCTGCATACTTGAGTCTCATTCTTTAATGTTTGCCAGGTCTATTGACCGGTCTGTTGACAAACCACGTATATGTAATGATACGCGAACTACTCCCTCAGAGGTAGTGTGTATTTAATTAATCGCCTTTGCTTCTAAAAAAATATATCAAATGACATGGGCTGTGTCAATGTATTTTACCGCTAATTTTTGTACGGAATGGCTAACTTTTTAAAATAATCAAAACTACCCGGAACATTTTTTACAAAACAAATTTTATACAGACTTACACAACTAATTATTTTAAAATCATGGTTGACACGAAAAACAACATGTGATATGTTTACTACGACAGACATAGTATGACACTCGTAGTATATTACTCGTAGTATTGAATAATTTTAAGATGAAATTAAACACTTGATACAGGAGGTGAATAATGCTCAATATAAGCAGCGATGTCATCCGCGGATACAACGATACCATCATACTCTACCTGCTCCTCGACAGACCATCCTACGGCTACGAGATTTCAAAGCAGATAAAGCTAATATCCGAGGAAAAATACGTCATAAAAGAAACAACTCTCTACTCTGCATTTACCCGCCTTGAGAAAAACGGTTATATCACATCATTCTCTTCGAGCGACAATGCAAGCGGCAAAAGGCGGACCTACTATCAGATTACCGATGCCGGCAGAGAATATTACAGGATGAAATGCGAGGAATGGAAGCTGACACTTGATGTAGTAAGCAAATTCATACGATTTTAAAGGAGACATTTTATGGAAACTATAAAGAATTATCTGGAAAATATGTTTTCGCACCTCCCGAATACCCCCGAGGTGCAAAAAGCCAAATATAAGCTCTATCAGATGATGGAGGATAAATACAACGAATTAATATCCGAGGGCAAATCCGATAACGAGGCCATAGGAATCGTCATATCAGAGTTTGGAAACCTTGACGAGCTCGCCGACTCACTCGGCATCAAAAGCTTCGTGGATCCCAGTCAGGCAATGCCTGCCGCCAAAACACTCTCCCGCGAGACTGCAGCTGCATTTCTCATGGATTCAGCAAAGCACGCATATCTCACTGCCTTTGGAGTGCTGCTTTGCATAATCGCAAGTCTTGGACCGATATTCAGCGAATGCATTCCGCGTTCACTCGCTTCACCGGACGCATCTGATGCAATCGGCATCACGTTCCTGTTCGTTTGTATCGCTGTGGCAGTCGGCTTCTTTATCTTCTCAGGTTCTCTCTCATCTAAATGGAGCTACCTGAAAAAAGAGCCTTACTGCATAGATTTTGAGACGGCAAACTGGGTCATCGAGCGAAAGGAAAGCTACCGCTCCACACATGCGATGCTTTTAACAGTGGGTATCATGCTCTGCATACTCTGCGCAGTGCCGGCAATCATAATCAGCTCACTGAACACCAAAAGCACCTTCGCAGACTCACTTTCAGGCGGACTCGTGCTCGTATTTATAGCAATCGGTGTATTCATGATAGTATTCACAAACATGAAGAAATCAAGCTTTGACAAGCTTCTTTCCCTGAACGGAGCACAGACTATGGGCGGTAATTTTGCCAATTCACACGATGGCAAGGTGCACTATGAAAGCCCTGTTGTGGCTGCAATCATGTCAGTCTACTGGTCAACTGTCACATGCATCTATCTATGCTGGAGCTTTATTACCTTTGACTGGGGTATCACATGGATTATCTGGCCAATAGCCGCAATCATCAATTCGCTGGTGGAAAATCTGCTCGGCGATAAACATGGAAATTAACAGAAACCAGGACAGTCAAAAATGTGTGTAGCATATTTTGAATAATCATAAAACAAATTATGCAACAAGATAATTCAGAAATGGAGACAAGTCATGAAAAAGAATATATATCTAATAATAATTACAATAATTACCGTGGTCTGCATCATCGCCGGGAGTCTCTACCATATCGGGGGCTTTGCCCTAGGCCTGTTTGACAATCTGATTCCGCGCTCAGACAAGTCTCTCGGAAACGTATGCACAGAGGAGCTTTCAGTCGATGAATTTTCAAACCTGGTATTTGATACAACCATATCGAACATCAACGTAAAAACCGGTGACAGCTACACGGTCTCATACAAATGTAACAAGCGACTGGTTCCAAAGATTAGGAGCACAGGCGATACCCTCACAATATCCCAAAGCAAAGGAGCCAACTACAAAAGAAACACCACAAGTGAAATCACTGTTACCATTCCTGAGGGCACAGCATTGAACAAGCTCTCACTTGATACCGGTGTAGGCGAGGTAAACCTTAATTCCCTGACCGCATCCGATGCAGAATTTGACACCGGTGTAGGCGATTTATATGTCACAGACTGCAGCTTCGCCACATGTGATGTGGATGGCGGAACCGGCAATCTTAGCTTTGAAAACTGTGCCTTTGACGAGATGGATATCGACGGCGGTACAGGTAACATCACTGTGACATCCTCACAGTCACTTGACGGTTACATGATGGACCTGGACTCAGGTACAGGCGATATCACAATCAACGGCAATGACTATGATGATGAGTATGAGGTAAATGAGCATGCCAAAAAGCACCTGGTTATCGACTCAGGGCTTGGGGATATTGAGGTGAAATATTAAATTAAACTTTTCACTTTTTATTGTCCATAAACTGCGGCTCCATATATCCGGTTCCTGACATGGACTTGTAGTAGCGGCTTGCGGCCTGCGTGCCGACACGCACCTCGCGGGCCTGCTTCTTTATGGACGCAAATTTCAGAGTCATGAGATCCTTGTTGCGGGCCTCCTGACTCTGTATTTTTACGCTCTTGTCCGTGATACTGCGGATATGCTCCTGCATGGTGCGTATCTGCTCCTTGTAGTCCTCTTTGTGACCATTCAGTTCTTCCTTTGTACGTTCAAAAAGCTTCTCAAAGCCTGAGTCTAAATTATTGAGCTGGTCGATAAGCCTGCTCTTTGCCTCAACTACCTCGTCGAAGTCGTCAGGTGTGAGCTGTGGATCCTCGAGCTGGTTCTTCTGCTTGATATCAAGCTCTATTATCCGGTCGAGTACCTGCTCCTTTTTCTCCAGGCTTTGTATCATTATGTCTATGTATGTCTGTTCCATTGTGTTCCCCCTGTATTTTCGATTGTTTTTAACTATAATCATCTCTATGATAGCACAAAACGCACAAACAAACTAGCTTCATGCTGCTGTCTCTGCGTTTTGTTTAAGTTAAAAACTCTCTATAATCCCTGTCGGTGATTTATGATACATTTATCTATGATACATGCAGCTTGTTTCCGTTACATGTGGCCTGCATGACCTCTTTCCACGCGTCACGCATAGTGCGCAGGTGCTCAAGCACCTCCTCAAGAATCTCCTTGTCCTTCTTTATGTTTGCCTCGACAAGACGTCTGTGAAGATATGTATATACATTGTTAAAATCCTTTGATACCGGATATTTGTCATCAAGTGTGGACTGGAACTCTTCTATGATACGCTCAACCTTGCGGATGTTTGTGTGAGCCTGCTGGATATCCTCCTTCTCCACTGCCATGATTGCAATATTGCAAAATTTGATTGCACCATCATACAGCATGAGTGTAAGCTCTGCCGGTGATGCAGTCATGATTTTGTTGTTTGCATATGCTGCGTATGCTTTATTTTGTAACATAATATACCCTCCCTGGTATCTTTTTATGAGAAGTAGCTGCTAATTGAGCTCTGTGTGCTGTTGAGCTTGGTCATAGCTGACTCCATCTGAGTAAACTTGTTGTAGTAGTAATCCTCACGATCTGAGATTTTTTTCTCCCATTCCTTAATAGTCTTGGTGTAGTTAGTGTACTCTGTCTTCATCTGCTTGTCATTGTAGATGGTAAATGCTGAGCTCAAATCTGTAGACTTCATCTTGTCACCGATTGCACTATACAGATTAGTTGAAAGCTGCTGCATAAACTGCATTACCGTATCCGGATCATCGTTTATAGCTGCCATGAGCTTATCTGTCTTGCCGGATGTATTGGCGTCATCCTCATCACCATCAATGTGATATGCATTCTGCTCATTCTCCGCTGCATTCAAAAATCCAAGTGTGCTGATTCCAAAGCTTGAGAGCGAGTACTTCTTGCCGCCTATCTCAACTGATGACATCATGGCAGTCTGCATTGCTGTCATTACGCTGCCAAGTGTAGAATCCCTGCGAAGCAGAGAGTCCTTAATCTTTGTCTCCCACTTCTCAATCTCTTTATCAGACATCTGATCCTTTTCATCATCCGTGAGTGGCTCGTAGCTTCCTGCTGAATCAGCATTGTATAGCTTTGTCATCTCGTTGATGATGTTGTTGTATTCTGTCAGAAAATCCTTTACCTTATCATATACACCCTGTGTGTCGGTGCTTGTTGTAATGCTTATAGCACTGTCCCCGGTCTCAGCAAGTGCCTCGATTGTCAGTCCATTGATTGAATAGCTGTTGCTGTCACCTGTATATTTTACACCGTTCAGCTCAATCTCCGAATCCTGTCCTGCGACCTTCTTCACCTGTGAATTGAAAAGTGCCTTATTCTGAAGCGTGTATGCAGTGTTTACCCTGTCAAGCAGGTCGTTTAGCGCCTGTGTATACTCGGCTGAATCCTTCTGCTTTGAGGCAAGCTCCTTTACAATATTGCTATCTGCTGCTTTTTTTGTGTTGGTCTCTGCGTCCTTCTCCAAAGCGTTAGCTTTATTTACAAAACCGTCAGCCTCTTTTCCGTTTCCTGCTAAAAGCTGCTCCACTGCTTCCTTTCCTGAAACAGTGATTGTGCTGCCATCCTTATCCTTGCCTGCATATGCATTTTGAATAGCCTTTGTGAGGCTGGCAACCGAAAACTCGTCATCGCTTCCGAGCACTTCATCCTTTGAAGCCTCAAATGCCCGAACTGACGCAAGAGCCTCATCGTATGAGCTTTTAGTCTTTTCATCCATTGACTTGATGATTGTGTCATACGCAGCTGAAGCTGACTCTATACCTGTCTTGTTTACGGCATCTGCTGCAATAGCATACTCAGTCTTTTGTGAAACAGTGATGGAATCAGTCTTATCAGCTGTGCCATCTTCCTTTTGCAGATAGTACTTGCCGTCTGTCTCGTCCTTCTTGTAGGTCTTATTACCGACGGTCAGTGTTGTCATATCATCGGAGTGGTCTATATGTGCTGCTTCAAGCTCCTTGCCATCAGCATCAGTATAAACTGTCCTCGGAGATTCTGTCACATCATAGTACGATGTGGTATGCTTGTCCGTATCATTAACGGCCGCAATATAGTGGCTATTGTTGTTGCTGTCAATATACTTATAAAGAGTATGACCGGCTGTATCTGTCAGCGTGGTCTTTGTATATGTATCATAGCTGTCACTATTCTTTGAAATCACTGCGCCATCACGAGATGAGCCAAGCCTCTCAAGCAGCTTCAGCTTATCACTATCGCCTGCATTGTTTGCATCGAGCTTCTCATAAATGCCCTGAAGCGTGGCATATGAATAGCCATAATTTACGGCATTCATAAGATTTTTGCTCTGCGCATTCATCTTCGCCGCATCTGTTGTCAGATTATTGTAGTTTGTAACAGCTGCCTCGATTTTGGCTCTGGTCTCATCGTCTGAAACTCCATGTAAAGCTGCATACTCATCATATGGATTGGATGAATAAGTACCTGCGGTGGTCTTTTCACCACCATATGCTATTCCCAGGCTATAAAGTGCTGATGCTCCATCTATATTGCTGCCGGTTATGGTAAAATCATTTGCCACACCTGTCTTTTTTGAGCTGATATAAAATCTCTTGTAGCTTGAATCGTAGTTTGCATCAAGCCCCGCATTCCTGAGTTCCTTTACCACGTCGTTCATGGTTGATGATGCGCTGAGCGTGATGGACTTGGTCTCGTCCCCCATCTTTACCTCAAGCTTGGCATCACCACCTGTGTAACCGAGCTGTGCAAGTGTAGTCTTCTCACTGTCTGCCTTAATTTCTGCTCCGGTCATATATCCGGCCTTTGCCATCTGCTTGATTTTCAGCGACTGTGTGCCGCTTGGTGCGCCGGAGCCTGCCTTTACTGTGGCCTTTGTAGTATCCGAAACTGATGTCTTCTTTAAGTTGTATGCTGTAGAAAATCGCAGATTGGAAATATTGCTGTACAAGCTGTACACCTTGGTATTAAGAGATTTCCACGCATCCTGTGTCCACTCAAGCTTAGTCTGCGCCTTCTGATATTTCTCTTTTCTGGTGGTATATGACGATACCATTGCCTTTACAATAGAATCTGTATCCAGGCCTGATGTCATTCCCGATAATCTGATTGCCATGGTGTCCTCCTATCTCTTCTCATCTACCATGAGTCCTGCCATCTCCCAGACCTTCGCTATCATGTCGAGTGTCTTCTCCGGCGGAAACTCCTTGATGACTTCCTTTGTCTTCTTATCAACTATCTTTATTGTCACGCGGTTAGTCTTCTCATGGATGCCGAACACTGCCTCCGACTGGTCTGCCAGTGCGCTCTTGTTGATATCATCCACAGCCTTTTTGAGCTGTGCATTGCCCTTGTCGAGCTGTCCTGCCTGCGCCTGTCCCTGTGCACCGGCATCACCGGCTGAATCACCGCTTGCTTCCTTCGTATTCATCGCCTGGATATTCCTTGCGATGCTGTCAGACACGACCTGATTGTCCGCACTGGACACCTCTGTCCTTCCCTGTGCATGTTCCTTTATCTGTGCAGTTGATGTACTTCCCTGATAGACCATTCCTGCACCCTTGATTGCCTCTATTGCCATCTCTAACACCTCCGTATGAAAATATGTTGCAATTGACTGTTGTTCTTACCCTATTCTAAGGAATATATCGGATGAATTGCGGGAAAGTTTATAGCTTTCTTCTCTTTTTAAGTATAAAGAGATTTTGAAAAATCCCGGCCCACATCAGGATACTTACATATATCCTATGACGTGAGCCGGGATGGATTGTCTCTTTATTCTTTTTGTTTTTTAGTCTTAATGCTCCAGATTTGCAAACTTCGTGTACTCAGGCAGCCATGCGAGGTTTACGGTGCCGATTGGACCGTTACGCTGTTTGGCGATGATGATTTCTGAGATACCCTTGAGCTCGGTGTCCTTGTTGTAATAGTCATCACGATAGATAAACATAACGACATCTGCATCCTGCTCGATAGCTCCTGACTCTCGAAGGTCAGAAAGCATCGGCCTGTGGTCCGGTCGCTGCTCTACGGCTCGTGATAGCTGGGAGAGTGCCACTACAGGGACTGAAAGCTCTCTGGCGAGTGCCTTAAGTGAACGTGATATATCTGAGATTTCCTGCTGACGTGATTCTGAGCCTCGTCCTGAGCCTGTCATGAGCTGCAGGTAATCGATGATGATGAGCTTTAAGTCGTGTTCGAGCTTGTATTTACGGCACTTGCTTCGAAGCTCTGATATGCTGATACCCGGAGTGTCGTCTATGATGAGCTCGGAGTCTCCGATGATTCCGGCTCCCTCGACCAGCTTTTCCCAGTCGGCATCAGACAGATTTCCTGTACGCAGTGCCTGCGCATCTACCTTTGATTCGAGTGAGAACAGACGGTTTACGAGCTGCTCCTTCGACATCTCGAGTGAGAATATGGCTGTACACAGATGTGCATGAAATGCCACATGCTGTGCTATGTTGAGCACGAAGGCTGTCTTTCCCATTGACGGACGGGCTGCCACAAGCACGAGATCTGACGGCTGAAGTCCCGCTGTCCTGTAGTCAAGGTCTATGAAGCCTGTAGGGATTCCTGTTACTGTGCCCTCCTGCTGTGCTGCTTTCTCGATTTTCTCGAGGGCATTCATGACTACAGTACGGATTGGCACGTAGTCACCTGTCTGCCTTGTGGAAAGCAGCTCAAATACATCGTGCTCTGTCTTGTCGAGCACGCTCTCGAGCGATTCCTTGCCGGCGTAGCACTCGTTCTCTATGTCCTCTGTCACATGGATGAGCTTTCGCTTTATGGCATTTTCTTTTACGATATTGGCATAGTACTTGATGTTGGCAGAGGTCGGCACACTGGTGACGAGAGTTCTCACAAAGTCAAGGCTTTGTATTTCCTGCGGCACATCCTTTTCCTTTAAACGGTTCTGGAGTGTGACGAGATCTACAGGCTGACCTTCTGTAAAGAGCTCAACCATGGTCTCAAATATGATGCCGTACTGCTGATGATAAAAATCCTCCTTAAGGAGCATCTCGCTGGCGGTCACTATGGCATCCTTGCTCATAATCATGGAGCCGACCACGGACTGCTCTGCCTCAAGGCTGTTTGGCATTATTCGTTTGATTAATGCTTCTTCCAAGGGGATTCCTCCTATCCTTCAACTACTGATACTGTGAGGTTTGCTGTTACCTTTGGATGAAGCTTGACAGGCACCTCATAGTTTCCGAGTGCCTTGATTGACTCGTTAAGCTGCATCTTTTTCTTATCGAGCTCTAAGCCATGCTGCTCCTTTGCTGCAGCCGAGATTTCCTTGGTGGAGATGGAGCCGAAGGTCCTGCCGCCCTCACCTGAGCGCAGCTTTACTACTACCTTTGTGCTCTCTACGACCTTTGCGAGCGCAAGTGCACTCTCGTAGTTTTCCTGTGCTACCTTGTCAGCGTGCTGGTTCTGAAGCTTTAAGTCATTTAGGTTCTTTGGAGTAGCCTCTACTCCGAGCTTTTTAGGTATGATATTGTTTCTGGCGTAGCCGTCACTTACGTTTACTATCTCGCCTTTTTTGCCTAATGGTTTTACGTCCTGTAATAAGATTACTTTCATTCTTCTATGTCTCCTTCTTTTAGCATTTCGTCCAGTGTATCCTGTATCATGCGCTTTGCCTGCACGATAGTAACGCCTGTCAGCTGCGCGCCTGCCACATTTAAGTGTCCGCCACCGCCCAGCTTCTCCATGATTATCTGGACATTTATCTCGTCGATTGAACGAGAGCTGATATAAATCTTGTCATTGTACTCCGTGAGTACAAATGATGCCTTGATTCCTATGATGTTTAGCAGCTCATTTGCTGCCTGTGCACCGACGATTGTCGGGCTCTCCACATTCTCGCTAGGGCATACCGATATGGCAAACGAGCCCCTGTATACCTCTGCATGGCGTACTGCCTCGGCTCTTGCCTTGTAGCATGCCATGTCATTTCTAAGCATCTTTCTGACGCGTGTTACCTCTGCACCTGAGCGCTTCAAAAAGGCTGCCGCCTCAAATGTACGCACGCCTGTCTTCGTCATAAAGTTGTTGGTGTCGATGAGGATTCCTGCGTAGATGCAGTCGGCCTCTGTCGCATTAATCTTGACTCCGTCGTTGAAGTACTGCAATACCTCTGCTACCATCTCACACGCACTTGATGCATACGGCTCGATATATGAGAGTATAGGATTCTCTATTATCTCGCTGCTTTGTCTGTGGTGGTCAAATACGACTATCTTTCCAGTCTTTCTGAGGAGCTCAGGGCACTCTGTGTAGCTTGGCCTGTTGGTGTCCACCACCATGACAAGAGTATCCTTGCTCACCATCTCAAGAGCTTCTTCGCTGTTTATAAACATATCCGCCGGGTAGCCCTTTGCCTCTGAAAATGTCTCCATGAGAGGTCTGACTGAGCTTGTCGGGTCATTTATTACTATCTGTGCCTTTTTGTCGAGATTCTTGGCTGCACAGTATATACCTATGCCTGCTCCAAGCGAGTCTACATCTGTGATGCTGTGGCCCATGATAAGTACGTTCTCACAGGTCTCAATGATTTCCTGAAGCGCCTGTGCCTTGACTCTTGCCTTTACCCTTGTCTTGCTCTCCACCTGCTTTGACTTGCCGCCAAAATACAGGATATCGTCATGATCCTTTATAACTACCTGATCACCGCCTCGTCCGAGGGCCAAGTCTATGGCATTTCGCGCATATACGTAGTTTTCATTATACTTATCGCTCTTTATACCGATTCCGATACTGAGCGTGACCGCCATCTCGTTGCCGACCTTTATAGCCTTGACCTCGTCGAGCACCTTGAACTTGTCCTCCTTCATGCTGTCAAGGTACTTGTACTTGAACACCACGAAGTATTTGTCGTTTTCTATCTTTCTGACAAGTCCGTCATACTTGGCAAAATACTGGTTTACACGCCTGTCGATAAGTGCAACGAGCAGTGACCTCTTTACGTCCTCTATGCTGTCGAGTGCCTCATCATAGTTGTCAATATATACAAGCGCTGAGACCTGCTTCTGCTCTGTGATTTCTTTCTTGCAATGATAAAGCTCCGACTCATCAAATACGTACAGCGCCGTCAAAAACTCGTCTGCTTCATTTGTGTCGATTATCTCATTTTCCTCTGCGATAGAGTTGAAATATATTCGCTTGACGGACAGACGGACTATGCTGTCCTCCTCCTCATTTACTATCTTGAAGTCTGTCGGCGCATCACTCTTGGTGAGAAGCTCTCTGGTCACTGTCGGAAAAAGTGTCGTGATGGATTTGTGATATTTTTTATCCACACCCATTAGCTCTGCGAATTTGTCATTTACCCAGAGTATCTTGCCGGAGTACTCAAGCAGGGCATACGGCACCTCAAACTCATTAAGCAGCCTCTTCTGCACCGATGAATACTGTGTTGCAAAGCTTATCAGCTCATTTGCAACGACTGACTTGCTTCTGACATACAAAAACAGCACGAGCGCAAAGTAAAACACTGTAAAGCCTACCATGCCATAGCCAAGCCTTCTGTCATAGCGCAGTGCTATTCCGTCAGCACATATCCACACAAACGTCAGATATAGCGGCCAGCACATGTAGCTTTTCAGCCTGCCCTTGAATTTTATTTTTTTCTTCATTTTACTCTCCTTATCCCCGCTGCGTTGCGCTGATGCTGCCGGTGCAACGGTTGCGGTTTCGAGAATGTACTACAAATTAATAGTTACCGGCCACACCTTTGTGCAGCCCGCATCGATTGATATACCTACTAGAGAGTATACCACTTTGTGAGGATTATTCCTAGTACTATATTTATCAGTTTGGAATTACAGGAGTTCAGGGCAATCCTGTGTAATCTAAGCACAATTCTGTGCAATCTAAAAAGCACCGCATATATCTGATATTGATATGATACATGCGATGCTTTTTGTGTGCTCTCATCTTCCGGTATTCATTTTGATTAAATATAATTACTTCTCAGTCTTATCCGCAGCTATCTCTGCAATTGACTTTGTAAGACCTGCAATCCCCTGAATCTCTGAAGGGATGATTATCTTTGTAGCCTTGCCGTCTGCTGCCTTGGCAAATGCCTCTAAGCTCTTTATCTGGAGCACTGCGTTATCCGGATTTGCCTCCTTCAACATGCGAAGTCCGTCTGCATTGGCCTGCTGTATCTTGAGGATAGCCTCTGCCTGACCTGCTGCCTCCTGGATTGTTGCCTCCTTCTTTGCCTCTGCGCGAAGGATGGCTGCCTGCTTTTCAGCCTCGGCGTCGAGGATGACTGACTCTTTATTTCCCTCTGCAACAAGGATTGTTGATTTTTTCTCACCCTCTGCACGAAGAATGGCCTCTCGTCTCTCACGCTCTGCCTTCATCTGCTTCTCCATGGCATCCTGGATGGCCTTTGGAGGTATGATGTTCTTGAGCTCGACACGGTTTACCTTGATGCCCCATGGATCTGTTGCCACATCGAGTGTTGCGCGCATCTTGGTGTTGATTGTCTCACGGCTGGTGAGTGTCTCATCAAGCTCTAAGTCTCCGATGATGTTACGAAGTGTTGTGGCTGTGAGGTTCTCAATTGCCATGATTGGATTCTCTACTCCGTATGCGTAAAGCTTTGGATCTGTAATCTGGAAATATACTACAGTGTCTATCTGCATTGTTACATTATCCTTTGTGATTACAGGCTGTGGCGGGAAATCTACCACCTGCTCCTTTAAGATGACTTTCTTTGCTATTCTGTCGATAAATGGCACCTTGAGGTGAAGTCCTACGCTCCATGTGGTGAGATATCCTCCCAAACGCTCAATTACCATTGCATGTGCCTGTGGCACGATTTTGATGCAGTTTACCAGTACTATAAGTACGATTACGAGTAACACTGCAAGTGCTATTAATCCTTCCATATCCGATTAAGCCTCCTTTACCCTTTTTACAATTAGTTTTACTCCGCTTATCTTTACTACCTCGATAAGCTCGCCTTTTCTTATGACCTGGGTCTCGTCCTGCGGTCTGACTGTCCACTCCTGACCGTTTACAACGGCTTTTCCCGTCTGCTTCATGCTGTCAGCATCCTCGGTGAGCACAGCTCTTTCTCCGACCAGACTGTCCACGTTTGTCTTCACTGTCCTGGAATTGATGTACTTCCCGGCCCATGGCTTTGTGAGAGCTAAAAGCACGACTGAAACGAGTATAAATGCAATTCCCTGAACCACGACATTGCCGCCAAGCAGTGCGATTATAAACGCTACAAATGAGCCTGCCGCAAACCATATGGATGTGAGCCCGACTGTCATAAGCTCAACTAAAACAAAAACTACGGTGGCTGCCAACCAGAAAACAATGTATGTATCCATTTGAACCCTCCCTTTTTATTAGTATTTGTTTTATATTCATTTTATACTATGTAATTTGATTATGCAACAAATATTAATTTTTTAAACATAAAACATTTTTAACCTAAAAAATCCCGACCACCATCCGGTAGTCGGGATTTATCATACATTTATCTTATTCGCAAACGTATGGCATAAGAGCAAGATGACGTGCTCTCTTGATTGCTACTGTAAGAGCTCTCTGGTGCTTTGCACAGTTTCCTGTGATACGGCGTGGAAGGATTTTTCCTCTCTCAGAAATGTATCTCTTTAATTTGTTTGTATCTTTGTAATCAATGACATTGTCTTTTCCACAGAATACGCAGACTTTTTTTCTTCTACGCATTGGTCTTCTCTTCATTGATGAACCATCAGCTGATTTATTGTAAGCCATTTTTGTTACCTCCTTGAATATTTGTCCTCGTGGACACTACTAATTGAATGGAAGCTCCTCGTCGATTCCGTCCGGAATGTTCATGAAGCCATCCCCAGCAGCCTGGCTAGGTGCAGGTCTGTCTGCCGGTGCAAATCCGCCTGCATTTCCTGATGCGGCTGATTTAGACTCTGCAAACTCTGCATTCTCAACCACGACGTCAGTGGTGTATACCTTCTGTCCGTCCTTGTTTGTATAGCTGCCGGTCTGGATTCGGCCTTCAACAACAAATTTTGTTCCTTTACGGCCAAATCTCTCAAAAAATTCTGCTATCTTTCCAAAAGCTACGCAGTTGATGAAATCCGTTGACTGCTCCTCTGCATTCTTGCTGTATCGTCTGTCTACCGCAAGTGAAAATCTTGCTATTGCAAGTGAGTTGTCCCCCTGGGCATAGCGGATTTCTGCGTCTCTGGTTAATCTACCCATAAGTATTACTTTGTTCATAATACAATCTCCTATTTTCTTATACTATGCCTCGTCTTTTCTAACGCATAAGAAACGAAGAACATTGTCCATGATACGAACGTCCTGCTCGATTTCTGCTGGGACTGTTCCCTCAGCATCGAACTGGATGAAGTAATAAAAGGCCTCAGTCATGTGCTGAATCTCGTAAGCTAATCTCTTCTTACCAGCCTCCTCAACTTCTGTAACAGTACCGCCGGCACGTGTGATGTACTCTTTTGCCTTCTCGACTACTGCTGTTCTCGCATCATCCTCGATCTTTGCACTAACGACGAGTGCTAATTCATATTTGTTCATGCGAATGTTACCTCCTTTTGGTCTCTGGCTCATAAATCTGATTATGAGCAAGGAATTTTATATCACGAGTCTAGATAATAACATGAATCGTGGTACTTTTCAAGGGTTTTTTGCATTTTTCTTTATTTTTTATTAGGTCGGAACGTGCGCCGCGGACAGGGGGAGGGCACAGGCATACTTCCGCGTGAGCTACGCTTCGCTGCTAAGTGGCTGTACGAATTGTGTTTTTGGTTTTCTATGCCTGACGAAACCGTCGCTACTCGCCCTCCATGGCTCGATAGCT